>JABLTT010077893.1_pt1 | contig 50231 bp, 56 predicted proteins | sample 7160061 | NCBI WGS metagenome assembly JABLTT01 (sample SAMN14651232, study PRJNA627086) | human gut metagenome | isolation source: feces | host: Homo sapiens
CCAACAACTCATCCATAACAAAATCCCCTTTTTCTTTTTATCATACCAGAAAAAGGGGATTTGTTCACAATTTATTTACTCATGCGTTTGTCCTGATATGAGATCCGGGAAGCTTCCCGCCTTGTATCGGAGAGGCAGACTGCCAGCCGAATCCACCGGCCGGAGGACAGCGTGGCTTTGATAAAGCTGATGGATGAAATCCGTCAGGTATGGCGTGAAAAATACGGAGAAAAAGGATATAAGGGCTGAGAACAGAGGCGGCCTTTTATGGCTGCCCTGTTATTTCCAGCGGGCGGCCTCCAGCCAGGAGACCGCCTTTTTCCTTTGTTCCAGATCAAAGGTGATCTTCCCTTTTTCCACACCTAAAAATCCCTCCTCCTTCAGCTGACGGATGGTACGGTTTAAGGTTTTTACATTGATTCCCAGCTCTTCCTGAAGGAGCTGCCTTGTTTTGCTGATTATAATAAATGGAGGCGACGCAGGTTCTCCAAACCCTACATAGTTTCCATATTTTACCAGATAATCCAACAGCATATAGGAAGGGGGATAGAAAAGACGGGTTCCCTTGGAATAGGAGGAGCGGTAGAGCTTATAGGCGATCCGCCTGCCGACCAGGGACAGGATATTCATATCCTCTTTCAGCCACCGTTCTGCATCCTGACGGCTGATATAGGCCGCAGTGACAGGTGTTGCGGCTTCGATGGTAACGGAGGTTTTTTCCATCCCGGCCAGTATGGTTACTTCTCCGATAAAATCAACGGCCTTGTTGCGCTCGATCATATAGACATTTCCATTTTCAAATTCATTGATTACCCGGGTTTCGCCGCTTACAATGATCCCGAAACAGGTCAGCTCCATATCCTTCTGATGGATAATGGAACCTGCAGCGTGGGTTCGCACGGTACAGCGGGACCGGATATCCGGTGGCATCTGCTTTGTATATTCTTTCAGAGCCGGGTATTTTTCTTCCAGTTCTTTCAGAGTCATAATCTTTCCTCCTGAAAACAGATAAATTTAGATTATATTGTAACAGATTGTCTGTTAAGAATAGCATAATTTTATGAAATATGCCAGATGAATTGTTAAAAGTGCTCATTTGTCCTTTTTTTGCCGGATGAAATTGTTTAAAATACCATACAGAAAGAAACGAATGAGCGTACGAACTAAATGGGGAAGGTACGAGAGGAGGATTTTTATGAGCAAGCAGAAAGAAACGTATGTGTACAGCTCTCTGGCGGAGCGCTTTAAGCTGGAATGGAAGATTTTTGCCCTTGCGTTTGTATTTATCCTGATTGCGGATAATATCGGACAGGTCAAGATACCTGTAGGTAAGGGAATGTTTATTCTGTTTCCTATTTTTTACGCCATTATTCTGGGTGTGGCCTGCGGACCGCAGGTGCTGAAATTAGTTGACAGCCGTCATGTAAAAGCTGCTTCCAAGCTGGTTGTAGTAGGCATCTGTCCCTTTATCGCAAAGCTGGGCATCACAGCCGGAGCCAATATTGATACGATTATCGAATCCGGCCCCGTTCTGCTGCTCCATGGTTTTGGAAATCTCCTTGGTCCGATTCTGGCAGTTCCCGTTGCTGTACTCTTAGGCATGAAGCGTGAGGCGGTAGGCGCCTGCCATTCTATAAACCGTGAATACCATATGGCCCTGATAAACAATATTTACGGACCTGATTCTTCCGAGGCCCGTGGTTCTCTCTCCATTTACATTGTGGGAGGTATGGTAGGAACCATTTACTTTGGACTGATGGCTTCCCTGATCGGTATGACCGGTATCTTTCATCCTCAGGCTATGGGACTTGCATCCGGTGTAGGAGCAGGTATTATGATGGCAAGCTCCAGCGCCAGCCTGTGCGCCATTTATCCTGAAATGGCTGAAACCATTTCCACCATGGCAAGCGTGGGTGAGACCATTGCGGGAATCACCGGTATTTATATTACCATGTTTATTGCAATCCCAATGACGGATAAGTTTTACACCTTTTTGGAACCCTGTCTGGGGCATCATAGGAAGAACAAAGGAGGTAATCAGAAATGAGATACATAGAATGGCTGGTACTTTTTATTCTGGGAGCCTGCGGAACAGGGCTTGCAAACAGGATTGGTTATGGTGTTCCCTTTATGGATTCCCTTCCGGGTCTGGCAGTGCTGATTGTGATCTCCATGATTGCAGTAGCCTGCACCAAGCTGCTTCCCTTAAAAATGCCCATCGTTGCATACTGCTCCATTATCGGGCTGTTAACAGCCTGCCCTTTGTCTCCCTTCAGGAGCTTTGTGATCCAGGCTGCAAATACCATTAACTTTACAGCTCCTTTTACCATGGTAGGAGCATTTGCCGGACTGGCCATCAGCGATCAGTTAAAAACCTTTGTAAGCCAGGGCTGGAAGATACTGATTGTGGGTATCTTTGTTATGACTGGAACATTTTTAGGTTCCTGTATCTGGGATCAGCTTCTTTTGACCCTGTCAGGCGCGATTTAAGGAGGAAATGAACATGGAATTGTGTGATCTGTTGATTACGGATACCGATTTGTTGATACGGGCAGATCATTTGGAAAAATCTGTGGATATTGCTGTTAAGGATGGAGAAATTCTGGAAACAGGAAAGGGACTTTCTGCAAAATATCAGGCTGCTGAAATTTTAAAGGGAAATGGAAAGCTTTTTATGCCGGGCCTCATTGACAGCCATATGCATACAGGCCAGCAGCTTTTGAAAGGCCTGGTGCTGGATGCAAAGCCGATCATCTGGACCAGGATCATGCTTCCCTTTGAAAGCACTTTGACGCCTGAGAAAATGAAGCTTTCCGCCGAAGTAGCGGCTTTGGAAATGATCCATGGCGGTACGGCCGGATTTATTGATGCAGGCAGCTACTGTATGGATGCGGCTGCAGCGGTATATGCACAGAGCGGATTAAGAGGTGTTCTCAGCGTGTCCACTATGGATGAGGAGGGGCTTCCGGAGTCCATTGCTACAACTGCAAGGGAAGCGATAGCGGCTTCAGACCGCCTGTATGATGAGTTTCACGGAACGGGCAATTTAAAGGTATACTATTCGCTCCGTGCCTTAAATTCCTGTTCTGATGAACTGGTAGAGCTGGCTTCTGCCAGAGCGAAAGAGCGCCATACCGGCCTGCAGGCTCATATGAACGAGTATCCCGGCGAAATCAATGGGATCATGGAACGGGAAGGAATGCTTCCATATGAATATATGGAGAAGATGGGAGCATTGGGGGAGCATTTTCTGGGAGCACACAGTTTGATCCTTTCGGAGCATGAAAAGGAAATTATCAGGCAGTACGGCGTAAAGCTGTGCCACTGCCCCTTCAGCAACTGTGGAAAAGCAGTGCCGGAGACACCGGATCTGCTTGCAAGAGGCATCTCTGTGGGAATGGGAACAGACGGAGCTGCCCACGGCGGCTTAAGCCTTTGGAGTGAAATGCGTATCTTCCGGTCTGTGATGAATATTTATCATGGTGTCCCCAACCGCAACCCAAAGGTAATGCCTGCAGAAACCATTTTATCCATGGTGACGGAAGGCGGAGCAGCTGCGCTGGGAGAGAGCGGCAGACTGGGACGGCTGGAAGCAGGATACCGGGCAGACTTGATCAGTATTGATATGAATACGCCTCATCTGATCCCCACGGGAAATGCCATCCACACTCTGATGGAGTGTGTGGAAGGAGGAGACGTGGCAGATATGATCGTAGATGGAAAAGTGATTATGAAGAACCGCCGGGTACTTACCCTGGATGAAGAACGGATTCTTTATGATGCACGGGCTTACATGGAGGCGGCAGGAGTATGAATTTCTGGTTGACAGTTATATTATCCAATTTCGGAGTCGGCGGTCTGGTAGGCCTTACCGGAGTGGCAGGATTTCTCCTTCCGATTGTGTATACAGGCCTTCTGCAGATGAGCGTCACCCAGGGACTTGCACTGAGCTTTGCGGCCTTTATCCTGTCGGGCGTGCTGGGATCTTTCAATTATAAAAAGGCGGGAAATCTGGACGTGCCATTTGGTCTGCGCTTAAGTGCAGGAAGTCTGGCAGGTGCGGTTCTGGGCGTAAAGCTTAACCTGATTATTCCAGAAGAGCAGGTTAAGATTCTTCTGTATGTGGTGGTTCTTTTGTCCGGTATTTCCATTATGCTGAGAAAGGACGGGAAAGCTACTGAGACGGAGAAAAAGGCGGCTGCTGGGGCCGCCGGGGCAAAGGAGAAGGGCTTTCGGCTGGAGGAGCATCTTGTCCCAACCCTGCTTCTGGGGGGTATTACGGGTTTGATCTGTGCTTTGTCCGGAGCAGGCGGCCCAATATTGGTGATGCCGCTTTTAGTAGTATTCGGTACCGGCGTTCGTGTGGCAGTAGGAATTGCCCTGTTCAACTCCATTTTTATCGGGATTCCGGCCTGTATCGGATACATGAGCCAGTGCGATGGCCCGGCGATTCTGCCTGTGTTGGCTGCCGCTCTGGCAAGCCATGGCGTTGGCGTGTATCTGGGAAGCAAAAACGCAGTGCGTATTAATCAGTGCGTTTTAAAACAGGGAATAGCAGTATTTTCTATATTGATTGCAGTCTGGAAGCTGTTCCTTTAGGGGGACAGCTTTTTAGCTGCCTGCAGCCACCGCAGCCTGCCTCCGGCCCATCCTGCGCCAGTTTAGAAAGCCGTAAATATCATTTACAAAAAAGGCGGCAAAGCATACGGTTACAGACAGGCAGCTGATATCTTCCACTGAGGCCATAGTCCACAGTATGATCAGGATCAGGTCATTGGCGGCGTAGCCTGCCGCATAGTAGGGACTGCGCTTAAAGGTTAGATATACAGCCAGAAAGCTGGTAGTTACAGAAATCGTGCTGGGGATTAAATTGGCTGTGTTAAAGGCCTTTAAAATAAAGTAAAACAGGATGGTCACAGCTGCAGTCAAAACGGACATAAGCACAATATCATGCCGTTTGATATGATAGATTTCGACTTCTGAATGATTTCCATTAAATGGGTTTTTCATCCATGTGATCAGAGAGAACACAGCCATAGGCATGGTCATTCCCAGATATGTGATCATTTCTCCGTAGTAGGAGACATTCAGGGAAATAATACCATAAAGCAGGCTGAACAGAACCATCAAAAGCTGTCCTGCGGGATTGCCCTTGGCGCAGAAGATGAGAGAGGTCACTCCGATCAAAGAGGCCCAAAGCGTCAGATAACTGGTCCGGTCAAACAGACAGAAGGCGATAAGAATCAGGACGACTGAGGTACTCCAGAGAATCAGCTCTGTTTTTGAAAAATAGTTTTTGAGTGAAGTAAATGATTTCATGATGTCCTCCTTATCTGCCGGTGGTATATAAAAAGCATTCATATACGCATCGTGAACTACCCATTGTCTAATGCCAATGGGCTTCCTGCTTCATAAACCTCGTGTCTCCGCTCCGTTTCGGTCGGCTCAAAGCCGATGTTCACTGAACGTCGTTCGCCCTACTATCTCCACAGGCGTTAATTCGGGCAGTCCCTGCCTTATATTTGATTTCTTACGCTATTTATCGTAATTCCTCTGCCAATATATTCCTCGCTGCATTGATATCTCTGTCATGTTTTGTACCGCAGACAGGACACAGCCATTCTCTTATTGACAGATCCCTTGTCTCTGTATTTTGGTATCTGCAGACCGAACATATCTGACTGCTGGCATAGAATGTATCTATTTTGACATATTCTCTGCCATTCCACTTTGTTTTATACTCTAACTGCCTTGTCAGCTCATACCACGATACATCACTTATGGACTTTGCCAGATGATGGTTTTTTACCATTTTCTTGATGGTTTTTGGATTTTCGTATTTCTTCCCATCAGAAGTAATACATAAATCTTTAATCCCTAAATCTATTCCTGTATTTTGATTTGTATGTGGCAGTTCCATGTATATAACAAGTTTCCATTTTTGGCTACATTAACCCACCGTCTAAAGCCAATGGGATTGCGGTAGCTTCATTTCAAAGACCTATCGATGCGCATGTGAATGCTTTCAACATTCCTACCCGGTGGCAGATAATATTTGATTTTATAAACAGCAGTGTGCTGTCTGAAATGTATGGGCGCTCCTGCGGCGTCCGCTTCGCGGTACAGTATACGGGCACTTTTGAGAAAAGTCAAGAAAAATGTTCAAAACCCTGAAACTTTTGTGAAATAAAAATATCTATAGGATAGATCAGATGATTGAAGATAATCTGAAATTTGCAAAACAAAGGAAAATTGTAAAATAAACTGGGAAGGAGAATTGAAATATGAGGAAGAGATGGAATGTATTATTGATCGCAGGAGCTGTAATGGCACTGGCTGTTGGATGCGGAGCAAAGGAAGAAACAAAGAGCGTACAGGAGACAATGACAGTATCAGAAACGGTTGAGGCGGAAGGAACGACAGCACATACAGCAGAAACAGAAAAAGCTCCTGAAACCGCAGACGATAACTTTTCCGTAGATCCAGCTGATGCAGAGGATTTTGGACGCTCTGTGAAGGAAGCTGTGGCAGCGAAGAATTTGGAGAAGCTGGCAGATATGACCGCATTTCCGGTATATATCGGATTTGAAGACGGAGGGATATCCGTTGAAAGCAAAGAGGAAATGACTGCTTTGGGAGAAGAGAAGATTTTTACTCAGGAATGGATGGATTCCATTGCTCAGGCAGATGAGACGGCACTCTCCCCAAGCATGGCAGGTTTTGTCCTTACTGGAGAAAACGGCGGGTCGAATATCGTATTTGGAATGAGAGATGGAGAACTGGCGGTGTCTGGGATTAACTATTAAAGAATGGATCCGGAGGTGTTTGATTCGTCTGAACCAGGCTGCTGCAGGCTTTATGCAGTGATTCCGGCTGCCTTAAGTTGCAATTTTATTCTCCCCATGATACAATGATTTCACATAGTGAAAATTGTTAATAAATAGACAAAAATTTCCGGTTTTAAGTTTGGAGTATTGGATTAAGAGGGGAATTATGTATCGGTTTGTGGTTGCAGATGATGATGGTAAGGCCTGTAAAAAGGCAGTGGAATTTCTTCAGAATAATAGGTATCAGGTTGTGGGAGAGGCAGCAGACGGGCTGGAGGCGGTTATGGTATGCCGCAGGGAGCGTCCGGATTTTGTGATTATGGATTTGAGTATGCCTGTTATGACAGGGCTTGAGGCAATTCGGGTGATCCGCAGGGAGAAGCTGGCAGGTTTTATCATTGTGCTTACTTCCTGCCGTAATAAAGCGCTGCTGCATCAGGCGGCACAGGAGAATATTATGGGATACCTTGTGAAGCCGGTGGAGGAATCGGCGCTTTTAGGAGCGGTGGAGGTGGCTCTTTGCCAGGAAGATCATATTTTGAAGGCAGAAAGGGAATGTGAGAAAACAAAAAAAGCGTTGGAGGACAGAAAATATATTGAAAAGGCGAAGGGGATTTTAATGGAGCACAGGAAGCTTTCTGAAAATGAAGCGTATTCCTATATTCGCCGTCAGGCTATGGATAAGGAACAGACCATGGCAGAAATTGCCCGGATTTTGTTAATGGCTTATAAAGAGCAGGATAAAAATTGTTAATTACTTGACAAGCTTTAGGCAAAGTGGTATGATTGAAAGCAATTAAAGCGATATCTCTTTAAAAAACATAACTGATATACAACGGCGCATATCAGCGAACAGCGACATCGGAGTCCAGATTTTCTCTTTTAAGTATAGGGGGGGATTTTGGGCTTTTTTGTATGTTGAAAAATTGCAAAGTAAAGGGGTTGTGTTTTACATGGAGGACAAACAAAATAAAAGCAATGGTTTGAATAAGAGTCTGAAACTGATTTTTGTTTATACGGTTGCGACAGGATCTATTTTCACCTTTGTAAACTATTGGGATTCTGTATTTTATGGCTATTGTGGCAGTGGTACTTTTCTGGCGTTCGCTCTGATGACAGTGGCGATCCTTCCGGTAGCTCTGGTATACAGTGAGCTGGCATCCTTGTTCCATACCTCAGGAGGTGAGCTGATCTACAATACCGTAGGAATCAATAAACACGTTGGTTTCCTTGCTTCCTGGCTTATTATGGCAGCGTGGATTTCCGTTCCTCCGGCAGTCGTTATGGCAATTATGACCTGGGTTAACAAAACGCTGGGTTTAAACCTTGGTACCTGGCCCATGGTGGGGTGTGCAGCTGTACTTTTGGTTCTGTATTTTTTAATGAGTATCCAGAATGTGCAGTTTCTGGTAAAGGCTCAAGCAGGTATGCTGTTTTGTAATATCACAGTAACCATTCTGACTGGATTTATTCTTCTGTTTTCCGGTCATTGGCATCTGGAAAACTTTGGAAATATCTTTACTACGACGTTGGAATCCGTGAACGGTATACCGGGCTGGATCATTGGAATGGCGCTTTTGATCACGCCGTATTTTGGATTTGAAACCGTTCCTCAGATGGTAGAGGAGGGAGATTTCCCTATTAAAAATTCTAAAAAAGCAATCTGTGGTTCCATTCTCACCTGCGGCTGTATTTATGTATTTTATTATTTCTGCGTAGCAGGTCTGGATGGCCTGAAGGATATTCATACCAATTTCGCACAGGACGGTTTCCTGACCATTGCTACCATGCAGAATGTATTGGGATGGACTTTCTGGCCGATTATTGTAGGTATTCTTTCCTGCCTTCTGGGTATGGGAGCATCTCTGCTGGGCTTTTGGATGTCTACCGTACGTATGCTGTATTCCATGGCAAATAAGAATTTCCTTCCAAAAGTATTTGCCAAGGTAAATAAAAATCAGCAGCCGATGCTTCCGAATATTTTCCTGCTGGTATTATCTTTGATTTTTATTGTACTTCAAAACTCTTCCGATTTTATGAGTGCATTTTTCAATCTGATGAGCTTTGGCTGCGCCTGTGCGTATGCTTTAACAATGATTTCAGCTGTGTGCATTCATCGCAAGCATCCTGAGTGGAAGAGTGCGAATACCGTTAAGGGCGGTGATGCATTTCGTATTTTTGCGATGCTCATTGCGGTTGCAATCGCATTTTTCTGTACATTGGGCCAGGGAATTGATTCTTGGATCTGCTTTGGAGTATATTTGGGCATCGGTGTAGTGATCTGGCTGTGGATGCTTCTGGTAAATTGGAAGAAACATCCGGTTGAGATCGAAACACCGGATGGGATACAGCAATTTTAAGTTTGTAAAACAGTTAATCCGGACGGAACGAAACGTCTGAAAATAAATGAATGAAGTAAAGGAGAAGATAAAATGGCTAAACTGGATGGAAAAGTTGCACTGATTACCGGAGCTGCTGCCGGACTTGGAGAAGGAATTTCTACTGCGTACGCAAAATACGGAGCAAAGCTGATCATGGTAGATCTTTCTCCTGCTGTAGAAGAAACAGCTGAAAAACTGCGCAAGGAATACAATTCAGAGATCATCACCGTAGTTGCCAACGTAGCGGATCGCGCGCAGATGGATGCAGCTGCGGCAAAGGGCATTGAAGCTTTTGGAGAGATCAATGTAGCCTGCTGCAACGCAGGTGTATGCCGTCTGGCTCCTTTTGAGGAGATGGATGATGCTACCAGAGATTTCCATATCGATGTAAATATCAAAGGTGTATGGAACACCTGTAAGGCAGTGATCCCATATATGTTAAAGCAGGGCGGAGGCAATATTGTGATCGCTTCCTCTGTAACCGGAGATATTGTAGCAGACGCAGGTGAGGCAGCGTATGCTATGACAAAGGCTGCTCTGGTTGGTCTGACCAAATGTCTGGCTGTTGAGTATGCAAACCGCAATATCCGTGTAAACTGCTCACAGCTTGGCTATGCTCGTACTCCAATGGTTGAAAAGATGGCTCTGGAATCCAATCCTGAAAATCCAGAGGCAGCAATCGCAGATATCGCAGTCGGCGTTCCTATGAAGCGCCTTGCAAAACCAATTGAGGTAGGAGAGCTCTTTGCATTCCTGGGAAGCGACGAATCCAGCTATCTGACAGGTTCTCAGATTGTTATTGATGGCGGAAGTACACTGCCTGAGACAATGTCGATTGGAACGAATTAGGATATTATTTACAGATATGAAAACCGGCAGGTTCCTTTGTGGAAATCTGCCGGTTTTTGGTGCGGCAATCCGTTCTTGACATACTTATTATCAACTGTTATATATAAAACAAGGGTGACAAGCCTAAATTTTTAGCTTCTCACCCTTCATTATTATAAAAGAATCTTATTTACAGAAATTTTTTTATAGTCTTTTTGATCAATCCTCAGACTTACTGCAGATTGCCAGCCGATGCTGGTATTTTTCCCTTGTAGCCAGTCCGCCCCGTATATGGCGTTCGGATTTGTTGATGTCCAACACTACTCTGGCCTGTGCGGCGAGGGTGGGGTTGATGTGTTCGAGGCGGTCGGTGACGTCTTTATGTACCGTAGACTTGGAAATCCCAAACCGTCTGGCTGTCTGGCGTACAGTGGCGTTGTGGTCGATAATGTAATTCGCAATAGCAATGGCTCGTTCTTCAATATATTCCTTCATGGTATTTCACCCTGAGAACGTTTTTACCATCATATTACAAGCTGTGGTATTTTATGCATTAGGGAGAGAATTGCAGTAAATGGATTTTAAGTATCTTGAAATGAGGCTACTGCAATCCCACTGGCTTTAGACGGTGGGTTAAGGTAGCCAAAGGTGGAAAATGGTTATATACTTGCGGTATGGGAACATGGAAATCAAAAAACAGACATAAGTATTTACTCCAATATCATATTTATTCGTCTGCAAATATAGAAAGAAATTGCTGATTTCAAAGCAGCTATCAGATGATATAAAAGAGTTTTCTTATGAGATATGCCAAAGGAACAAAGTTATTATCAGATATATGGAGACAGACAAAGATTATGTCTACTACATGATAGAAACTGAACCAACGATATCTATCAGCAGAATCGTAAATTTAATAAAAAGCTATACGACATACCATATATGGGAACGATATCCGGATTATCTGCGGCAGCATTTCTGGAAAGAGCGTACCTTTTGTACAGATGGCTGTTTTGCTTGTAGTACAGGAAATGTTTCGGAAGCATCGGGATATTTTATGGAGCTTCAGATACCGGTGGAGAAAGCCTGAAAGCATTTACAGCCTTATTCACTGAAAAAATAGAGTATAATTTGTGCATTTGTTGATAAAACAGCACAATTTCAGATGAGACTAAAGAAAATGATTCCCTGTAAATGGGGAGAGATGGGTGTTAAGGACACAAAGTGCCAGCTTCTGGAACGAATGGAGCAAAAGCATGTGAGGATACTGACTAATGCTGCAGTGACAAGCTTTGGAAAGGAAGAGGTTTCCTACAGGAAGCTTCACATTGCCATAATATCCGAACAGGCCAGCTATCTGACTGCATGGATCGTTATTGCAGCGGCGATTGTTCTGATTGTGGGACTGCATCTAAAATGTATCCGCGAGGGAGACAGGCTTAAAGGGCAGTTTACGGAATATAAATAAAATGGATTTGGAAAAGCTGGTGCGGTTTCTGGATACATAAGGAAACAATATTCATTGTACTGTTTTTACAGAGCCATCACCAACGTACCGGCCCCAATAAGAATACACCCTATGAGCGACTTTGCGGTAAAATCTTCATGGAGAAAGACAAAAGCAAGGATCAGCGTCAGCATAACGCTGAGCTTATCCACAGGAACAACTTTTGAGGCATCTCCCAGTTGTAATGCACGGTAGTAGCAGAGCCAGGAGGCGCCGGTGGCAAGGCCGGACAGGATGAGAAAAAACCAGCTTTTTCTTCCAATCGAAAAAATTCCGTTTTGAGCATGGGTAAGGAATACCATTCCCCAGGCCATCACTACGACTACAACGGTTCGGATGGCGGTTGCCAGATTTGAATTTACCCCATCGATTCCAAGTTTTGCCAAAATGGAAGTAAAGGCCGCAAAGAGAGCAGACAGCAGTGCGAAAATCAGCCACATATAAGTGTATCCTCCATTTCTTTTATAAACAAAAGCTTTCCGGAAATTCCCCATGCTCCATCAGATGTTCATATATTTCCATCAGAGATTTCCTTGGTGAAATTCCCTGATTCAGAGCAGTTTTGTACTCTCGGACCCAGTAATTTTTAAGATCATAGAAAAACAGATGACTCAGCAGTACATAATATAAGACCTCTTTTTCTGATTCCAGGTATTTTTCCTTAAAATCCCGGATTCCCTCCTCATATTCGCACAGAGAGAAATGGATCATCAGAATCAGAGTAGTTAAGTTGTTTTTCTGTTCACGGTCGGAATAACGTATGCTGACAATTTTCTGTCTCAGTTTTTTTGCCTCTGCAATCGCAGTTTCCTTCATATCTGCAGTCTTTAAATTTGCAGCAAGTACAGAAAGAAGGGACTCAGAAAGCATATCATAGCTTAATCCGTTTAATGTAGAAATTTCTTCCATTTTTCGTATGCGTACACTGGTAACTCCGCAGGCAAAACTTTTTTTGATCACAAGATCCAGAAGCTCATTCTGCGTTATTCCGATGGACTGGAAAGGGTCGGTTGTACTGAAAATATAATAGCAGCAGCCGTAGCACAGCATACGGTACAGCTTTTCAAGAAGAAGGGCTGCAGTCTCAGCCTCCTCCCCCTCTGCATAATGATCCCGAAGGGTTTTAATATAGCTTTTCACCTTAAAACGCCATTTGGGCCGCTCATGCTTTGGAACGAAGCGGTTTGGGGCAAAATAATTCTGTGCATAGGCGTTTTCAAGAAAAAGTTCAATTTCTGATTTCAGGGCTCCAAGATCCGGGGCTTTTTTTACTTTAGAGGGGGAAGATACCTTATTTGTTCCGTTTTCTTTGAATTGTTCAGGAACAGACAGAACCAGGGGGTCAATGTCCTTTTCCTCTTTTATTTTCTTTGGAATCGCTTTGTACAGCTCTGCGGTCAGATAGCGCAGTTCTTCTAGGGAATATGTTTCTATTTGTTTTCTGAACTCAGGAAGTTTCATCGATAAAGTCCTTTCTGCTGTTCCTGACTGTATCATAGAACAATGCTGAAAGGATGTCAATTCTATACAAAGGTATTTCCGGTATGGGTTATACCTTCCATATCCGAATGATATACCTGTCTGCCCGTTTTTTCGTTGATTTTCTAATTCAATAAGTCTATAATGGCTGTAAAATAATTCCGCGGACAGGAATGGAGGAAAAAGATGGAAAAGAAGAATCTGGATTGGGGCAATATCGGTTTTAGCTATATGCCAACAGATATGCGATATGTGGCAGATTATAAGAATGGAGCATGGGGAGAAGGCAGACTGACTGCCGACGCTGCGGTAGTGCTGAATGAATGTGCAGGTATCCTGCAGTACTGCCAGGAGTGCTTTGAGGGATTAAAGGCATATACCACAGAGGACGGCAGCATCGTCACCTTCCGTCCGGATTTAAATGCAGAGCGTATGATGGATTCTGCCAGCCGTCTGGAGATGCCGGTATTTCCCAAGGAGCGTTTTTTAGAGGCTCTGGATCAGGTGGTAAAGGCAAATGCAGCCTGGGTTCCTCCTTACGGCAGCGGAGCGACTCTTTATATCCGTCCTTATATGTTTGCTTCCGGCCCTGTGATAGGCGTTAAGCCATCAGATGAATATCAGTTCAGAATGTTTGTAACGCCGGTGGGCCCTTATTTTAAGGGCGGAGCGAAGCCGATTACCATCTGCGTCAGTGATTTTGACCGTGCGGCTCCTCATGGAACGGGTCATGTAAAGGCTGGATTAAATTACGCCATGAGCCTTCATGCCCATGAAACGGCTCATGCCAATGGATTTGATGAAAATATGTTCCTGGATCCGGCCACCAGAACGTATGTAGAGGAAACCGGCGGAGCTAATTTCATCTTTATTACAAAGGACGGAGAGGTTGTTACTCCCAAGTCCAATTCCATTCTCCCGTCTATTACGAGACGTTCTCTCATGTATGTGGCAGAACATTATCTGGGCTTAAAGGTAACACAGAGGCCTGTAAAGCTGGAAGAATTAAAGGAATTTGCAGAATGCGGCCTCTGCGGAACCGCGGCTGTGATCTCCCCTGTAGGAAAGGTTAATGACCATGGCAGGGAAATCTGCTTCCCAAGCGGTATGGAGGAGATGGGCCCTGTTACAAAGAAGCTGTATGATACGCTGACCGGTATCCAGATGGGACGCATTGAGGCGCCGGAAGGATGGATCCGTAAAATAATGTAAGGGTCGCAGACAGGCCTCCCGGAATATACTGATAACAGATGGTATATTTCGGGAGGTTTTTTGCAGCTATGAAACGAGTTTTAAGGATTCTTTGGATGACGGGACTGATTCTTTCTCTTGCCGCAGGCTTTGCAGGCTGTTCCGTTTCAAAGGAAAACAGGGATAAGGTGCGGGATCTGGAATTTCAGGCTGCCCCTTCAGAGGAGCTGCCTAAAGAACTTTCAAAGCTGATTTCAGAAAAGGTGTCCCAGCCCTTTAAGCTGACCTACACGGATGATAAGAACCTGTACATAGCGGTAGGATATGGGGCCCAGCCCACAGGGGGATACAGTATCCGTATAAGAGAACTTTATCTGACGGAAAATTCCATTGTTCTGGAAACGGAACTGATGGGGCCGGAAAAGGGGGAAGATCCGGGCACGGAGCAGTCCTTCCCCTATATTGTACTGCGGACAGAACTTTTAGAGGAGCCGGTTATTTTTAAGTAAGAAGAAAATCCTTTTTTTCGCTGGGATCATATGCTATACTACATCAAAATGCGTTATGAATCAAAATGGACGCATTTGGGAAAGGTTGGAAGCAGAAATGATCTTAAAGGATATTTGGATGGATATAAAGGCAGTGCAGGAGCGTGATCCGGCGGCCCGCAGTGCGCTTGAGGTTCTTTTGCTGTATCAGGGCATCCATGCTCTGATCTGGCATCGGTTTGCCCACTGGTTTTACCAGCATAAAATGTTTTTTATTGCCAGGCTTATTTCACAGATAGCCCGTTTCTTTACGCTGATCGAGATCCATCCGGGTGCTACGCTGGGACGCGGGATTCTGATCGACCACGGAAGCGGTGTGGTCATCGGAGAGACGGCAGTGGTGGGAGATAACTGCACCATCTATCAGGGAGTTACGCTGGGCGGCGTGGGAACTAAAAAGGGCAAACGTCATCCAACTCTTGGAAATAACGTTATGGTAGGTGCAGGAGCTAAGATTTTAGGCGCCTTTGAGGTGGGAGACAACTGCTCCATTGCCGCCAATGCGGTGCTTTTAAAGCCCTTGGAGGATAATGTAACAGCCGTGGGAATTCCGGCCCGTCCCATAAAAAAGGACGGCGTCACCCTGCCGAAAAAGCGGGAAACTATGACGTTAGAGGAATACGAGCAGATGAAGAACCAGATCCGGATGATGACTCAGGAGATCGCGCAGCTGAAGGAAACGGTAAAGCTTCTTTCAGAGAAATCCATATCCGGAGATGAGAAAACAGAAGGAGAAAGCACACAGGGATGAAGCAGGAAGCCCCTTACGTTAATATAGAACGGAGCATTATAAAAGAATACAGAAAAACCATCTGGAGGCCCTTTGTAAAGGGGCTTCAGGAATATGAGATGATTCAGGACGGGGACCGGGTGGCCGTGTGCATTTCCGGAGGAAAGGATTCCATGTTGCTTGCCAAGTGCCTGCAGCAGTTAAAGCGCCAGAGCGATACGAAGTTTGAACTGGAATTTATTGTGATGGATCCGGGATATCAGCCGGAAAACAGGAAGCTCATTGAGGAAAATGCAGCTCTTATGAATATTCCTGTGCGGATCTTTGACTCGGATATTTTCGATATTGTGGTGGATGTGCATCAGTCCCCCTGTTACCTCTGCGCCAGAATGCGGAGGGGTTACCTCTATTCCCATGCAAAGGAGCTGGGCTGCAATAAGATTGCACTGGGACACCACTTTGATGATGTGATCGAAACCATTCTTATGGGGATCCTTTACGGCGGTCAGATCAATACCATGATGCCAAAGCTCCACAGCACCAATTTTTCCGGTATGGAGCTCATACGGCCGTTGTATTTTGTAAAGGAAGAGGATATTTTAGCCTGGAGGGACAGCAACCACCTTCATTTCCTCCAATGTGCCTGCCGGTTTACGGAGCAGATCGCAAAAGAACGGGAGGCTGCCGGGGAAGTGGTGAACGGCGGTGATATTGTCCATACTTCTAAGCGCCAGGAGATGAAGGAGCTGATCGCAAGGCTTAGGAAAAACAGTTCCTTTATTGATGCGAATATCATGAAAAGTGTGGAAAATATCAATCTGGATGCCTGTCTGGGCTATGTCCAGAAGGGTGTGCGGCACCATTTTTTGGAAACCTATTGAGAGTTATATTTAACCTGCCATTTGCATAGATTCTTTTTATAAGAGACTATGAGGGATGGCAGGTGTTTTTATGGAGCTGATAAAGAAACAGATACATATGAACCAGTGGAAAGGAAATGTGGCTACTCAGATCACCCTGGATGATGATTTTATTGTACCTGACACCATGGATGATATGGAGCAGGTTATGCTGGATAATGGAGAGATCCAGGCGGAGCAGGTAAAGCCTATGGGGGATAAGGTAAATGTAAAGGGACGTCTGGAATTTCAGGTTCTGTACCGCAGGGAGGGAGGCGGGCTGCAGACGCTGGGAGGCAGCATTCCTTTTGAGGAAATGATCAATGTGCCCCAGCTAGAGGATAAGGATACAGTGAGTCTGTCATGGACGCTGGATGACCTGAATACGAATATGATCCATTCCCGAAAACTGGGAGTTCAGGCGATCGTTACCCTTCAGGTGCGGATTGAGGCATCAAAAGATACAGAAGCTGCCGTGGATGTAAAGCAGGGGGGGACAGATACAGAGGCCTATACAGGGGCTGTGGAGAATCGTGGGGAAATGCCGGTTGAAACCTTAAAGCGCCGGATGACAGCCGCATCCATGGCAGTATGCAGAAAGGATACCTATCGGATTCGGGAGGCTGTAGGGCTTACAGGCGGAAAGCCGGGGATCGGCCGCCTTTTATGGAAGGAGATGAAGCTGCGGGCTGTATCGGTAAAGCCTCTTGACGGTATCCTGCATCTGGAAGGGGAACTCACGGTATTTGTGATCTATGAGGCGGAGGATGATACAATGCCTGTGCAGTGGCTGGAGGAAACAATCCCGTTTTCAGGAGAAATGGAGGCGGAGGGAGTAAAAGAGGATCAGATCCCCATGATTACGGTCCGGCTTTCCCATCGGGAGATAGAGGCAAAACCGGATTATGACGGAGAGATGCGGGAACTGGAGATTGACGGGGTTCTGGAGCTGGATATCCGCCTGTATGAGGAACTGGAAACAGAGCTTTTAAGCGATGTATATTCCAACAGCCGGGAACTGACGCCGGAGCGGAGGGAAACGGTGTTTGACCGGATTCTTACACGTAATGTATGCCGTTCCAGAATCGGGGAAAAAGTGAAGCTTCCCCAGGGGGAGCGGATTTTACAGATCTGTCATCACAGCGGGACAATAAAACTGGATGAGGTAGAACCGGGAGAGGACTGCTTAAAGATAGAGGGGGTTTTGGAGGTGACACTTCTTTATCTTACCAGTGATGACCAGGCTCCGGTTCAGTCGGCAGTAGAGCAGATTCCCTTTAAATGTACGGCAGAGGCCAGAGGAATCCGGGAGGACAGCGTATATCAGCTGGATGCGGGGCTGGAACAGCTTACAGCCGTGATGATGGGCGGAGATATGGTGGAAATTAAGGCAGTGGCGGCTCTGGATTTCCTGGTTCTGCAGCCTGTAAAGGAACAGGTCATTACAGGTATCTCCTCCGGCCTTCTGGATTTAAAGAAGCTTCAGGAGCTGCCGGGAATTGCAGGCTATATTGTTCAGCCTGGAGACAGTCTCTGGATGATCGCTAAAAAATTCCATACGACCATCAGCCACATCATATCAGCCAATGAACTGGCGGACGAGGAGATTAAGGCCGGGCAGAGGCTTCTTCTGGTAAAAGAGGTGTCAAGGGGATAAAAAAGGAAACAGACCGTTCATGGAAAAGTAATTCTATGGAGGGTCTGTTTTTTATGACAGCCATATGTGTAAAAATGTCAAAAAAAATTGAAAATAAAATAAAATACTGGAAAACATTGACATTAAACTGTGATTGTAATAGAATGAAAAAGTAGACAGTCGACAATCTAAAAGGCGGATTAAAATTTAGGGAAGGTGATGAAGTTTGAAGACTATTAAGATTCCATATTACACTTCCAGTCTGGATCTACATGTGGATGAAAAAAATCTGGAGGCGGTGATCACAGCCCGCACAGATGAATACGAGGCGGGAAAGAGTGAGGAGGAGCTGGTAAAGGAGGCGCTGGAGCATCCCATCGGAACACCCAGGCTCAGTGAACTGGCAAAGGGAAAGAACCGGATCGTGCTTGTTACCTCAGATCACACTAGGGCTGTACCCAGTAAACTGACGCTGCCGCTGCTTCTGGCAGAGATCCGTAAAGGAAATCCGGATGCAGATATTACGATTCTGATCGCTACAGGCCTTCACCGTCCCACCACGGAGGAAGAGCAGAGAAGGATGTTCGGCAATCAGATTGTAGATCATGAAAAAATTGTGGTTAACAAGGCTTTTGAAGAGGATGATTTTTCCTATGTTACCGGTCTTCCATCCGGGGCAGAGCTCTGGGTGAATAAGCTGGCTCTGGACTGCGACCTGCTGATTACAGAAGGCTTTATTGAGCCTCATTTCTTTGCAGGATTTTCCGGAGGGCGCAAGAGCATTCTTCCGGGCATCTGCAATGCGGCTACAGTAAATGAGAATCATTCCTACAAGGCTATATCCAGTCCATATGCGGCAACGGGAGTGCTGGAGCATAATCCCATCCATGAGGATATGGTATATGCCGCCCGTGCAGTGAACGTTCAGTTCATTTTAAACGTGGCATTAAATGGTGAGAAGAAGGTTATCGCAGCCTTTGCAGGAGATCTGGAAAAAGCTCATGAAAAGGGTGTAGAGTTCGTCCGCGGTCTGGCCCAGTGTCCGGGCATGACGGGAGATATTGTTATTACCTCAAATGGCGGTTATCCTCTGGATCAGAATTTGTATCAGAGTCCCAAGGCAGTGGCCACAGCAGAGGCCTGCTGCAAGGACGGCGGAGTTATCATCATGTGCGCCTCCTGCTTTGACGGCATGGGCGGCACTCATTTTGAAAAGCTGATCGTTCAGGGAACGGTGGATGAAATTGATGCTTATCTGTCAAAGATTCCTCCCAGAGAGACAATCCCGGAGCAGTGGTGCGCACAGATTTATTCCAGAATCTTAAAGAAGCATAAGGTGATTCTTGTGACCACCTACCTGGATCATGAGATGGTACGCAAAGCCAATATGATTCCAGCCTCTTCGCCGGATGAGGCTCTTGAAATGGCCTATGAGATGATGGGACGGGACGCAAGGGTGATTGTGATTCCCGACGGTGTGGCAGTGCTGGCAGTAAAGGAACAGGAGGGATAAGATGGAACTTAAGCTGGCGTTAAAGGTAGACGATCTGGACAATGTGGCTACCATTTTTGCCGATGACATCACAGACGGCACAGTGGTAGAGGTTCGGGATAAAAAGGGACAGAAGGAAGAAATCTGCGTCCACGGGGATGTTCCCTACGGTCACAAGATCGCAGTGACGGACATTCCGAAGGGAGCTCATATTATGAAATATGGAGAATCCATTGGAGCGGCGAGCACGGATATCAAAAAGGGTGATTATGTCCATGTGCATAACCTGGATGCATTAAGAGGCAGAGGCGATCTGGAGGAGGTGGAGCAATGAGCGAATATACATTTCAGGGATATCGGAGAGCCAATGGAAAGGTTGGCGCCCGCAATCTGGTAGCTGTGATCCCCAGCGTTATCTGTGCCAATGACGTAGGGCAGGCAATCTGCCGTCAGGTTCAGGGAACCATCGGATATTTCCACCATCAGGGCTGCTGTCAGCTTCCCATTGACTTAAAGCGGGTGACAGATACTCTTTCCAATCTGGGACAGAGTCCCAATGTGGGAGCGGCGCTGATCGTCAGCCTGGGCTGTGAGGGAACAGACCACGAGCGGATGGTGGAAGAAATACGGGCAGCCGGAAAACCGGTAGAGATTATCCGGATCCAGGAGCTGGGAGGAACCTCCAGGGCAATTCAGGCCGGAATTGATGCGGCTCAGAGACTGGTTCAGGAGATTTCCGGACTGCAGAGGGAGACGGTGGATATTTCCGAAGTGGTTATGGCAATCAAATGCGGAGCTTCCGATACTACCTCCGGTATGGCCTCCAACTGCGTGATCGGTTATGTGGCAGATAAGCTGGTAGACCTGGGAGCAACTGTGGTATTTGGGGAAACCACAGAATTTTTAGGCGGCGAGCATATTCTTGCTAAACGGGCAGTAGGCGGAGAAAACGGCCCTGTAGGACAGAAAATCTATGAAATCGTAGATCGGATGGAGAAACGGGCTAAATCCGTAGGAGAGGATATGAGAGGCGGTCAGCCCACACCGGGCAATATCGCAGGAGGACTTTCCAGCATTGAGGAAAAAAGCCTGGGAGCAATCGTAAAATCCGGCCACCGGCCGATCCAGGGAGTTTTAGAATACTGTGACCGGGTAGACGGACAGAAGGGGCTGTGGATCAAGGATGCTCCGGGACGGGAACCGGAGATTCTGACCGGAATGGCGGCCACGGGAGCACAGTTTATGATGTTCTCCACCGGAAGAGGAGCGCCTCAGGGCTTTCCGTCCATGCCTGTAATCAAGATCTGCGGTAATCCTCATACATATGAGCGGATGCAGCACGATATGGATCTGAATGCAGGACGGATTATTCAGGGAGAAAAGACGATCGAGGAGGTGGGAGAAGAGGCCTTCCGTCTGATGCTGGATGTTCTTTCCGGAAAGATGACAAAGAACGAGGCGCTGGGATATTACGGCTCCATGGATATTTTCTGTCTGGGTCCTGTAATCTGATATTTGGGGTTTAATCATGTAAGGGGGTAATTATTTATGCTGAATCCTGTATTAGCTATGGCGATCGGTATTGTCGTTATGATGGTACTGATCATTTTTACAAAAATGCATGCATTTCCGTCACTGATCATCTCGGCAATCCTGATTGCGGTTCTTGCAATGCCCTTTGGTCCGGAGGGAGCCACAGTTGCGACCCTGACCGAATGTGTAAGCACCGTTACCAAGGGCTTTGGAAACACTATGGCAAGTATCGGCGTTGTAATCGGCTTTGGCTGTATCATGGGAATTTTCCTTGAGAAGAGCGGCGCTGCCAAGCGAATGGCCCTTACCATTCTTAAAATGGTCGGTGTAAAGAACTGCGACGTGGTTTTAGGGCTTACAGGCTTTGTAGTTTCTATCCCTGTATTCTGCGATTCCGGTTTCGTTATCCTGTCTTCTCTGGCAAAGGAATTTTCACGCCTTACCAAGAAGTCCATGGTATGGCTGGGCGGAATCCTGGGCATGGGACTTTATATTACACACTTTATGGTTCCTCCTACACCGGGCCCTCTGGCAGTTGTAGGAACCTTCCAGGAAAACGGTTATAACCTGGATTTGGGAATGTATATCATTTACGGTATCCTGATTTCCATTCCCCTGTTTATTTTCTCCGTATTTCTGTTCCGCTATTTCGGAAAGAAGTATCCGGATCTGGTAGTACCTTATGAGATTGACCGTTCCAAGTACAGTGAAAGCCAGTTAAAGGTTTTAGACCGTATTCAGGAAAAACAGAGCCGCAATGAAGATCTTGCTACAGAGGATTTTGCAGATCTGCTGGCGGCTGAGAAGCTTCCCAGTGCATTTTTATCCTTTGCTACCTTATTAGTACCCATTGTTCTGATTTTTGCCAATACTCTGGTAGGACAGATCGGAGCGCTTCAGGGAACTGCATTTGCAGAGTGCGTGAAATTTCTCGGACAGCCGGTTATGGCGCTGTTTATTTCCCTCTGCATGGGCGCATTCCTTCTGTGTGCGGAATATGACCGCAAGACCTGTGTGGATCTGATGCAGGAAGCCTGCCGTGATGCAGGTCCTATCGTATTCATCACAGCAGCAGGCGGTGCTCTTGGTGCAGTCATCAATGCAACCGGCGCAGCAAAGATGATGGCAGATGCAATCGTTGCAGCGGGCGTTCCAGGTATTTTAGTACCGATCATCATTGGTGTCATCATGCGTTTCCCGCAGGGCTCAGGAACCACAGCTATGATTACAGGCTCCGCGATTATTGCTCCGATGATCAGTACACTGAATATCAATCCTTATCTTGCAGCACTGTCACTCTGTCTGACCACTATGTGCCCGAGCTACTTAAACGATTCCTATTTCCACGTTGTAACCAACTTCTCCGGTATGGATATCAAGACCAGCTTAAAGACATGGACGATGGGCTCCATTCTGGTTCCGGCATTTGGTTCAGCTATTTTCTGCATCCTGTCCATCTTTATCCATTGATGGGAAGAATGTAGGACTGTGATATGATATGAAAAAAAGAGCTGTCTCCTCTGACCTGGGAGATGGCTCTTTTTTGGGCGGGTGCGCCGGCTGTCCTTGTATGGAAATACATCAATCCTGATGCATCTGATCCAGATATACGATAATGGCATCCTTTGCCAGAAGCAGGTGTTCCCGGTTGATCCGGTCTGCCTCTTTGACATTTCCTGCCAGTACATTTTGAATAATCTGTATATGCTCGGTCAGGGAATCGTCAAAACGTTTCCGGCTTTTTAAGGAATAGATGCGGAACCGCTGAACCATAGCGTAGACGCGTTCATAGGTACTGATTACCAGATCATTTCCGCTGAGCTGGATCAAAAGCTGGTGAAGCTGAGTGTCCTCTTCCACATAACGCTGTATATCGTCCTGGCTGTGATAGGTTTTTAAGCGTTCCATGCAGTCATTTAATTCGCGGTGCTTTTCCAGGGTCAGACAGGTTCCGGAGCGCATGATGGCATAGCTTTCCAGCAGGATCCGCAAATCGAACACATCTTCAATATCCTTTGGGGTGTAGGTTTTTACAAATACGCCCCGGTTGGGATATTCCACGGCAAGTCCTTCGGATACTAGCTGGCGCAGGGCTTCACGGATGGGGCTGCGGGAAATCTCCAGTTTTTTTGACAGTTCTGTTTCCTGGATCTGCTGTCCCGGCGCATAGACGCCGCTGCAGATATCATCTCTTAATATCTCATATACCTGCTGTTTGATTGTAGTAATTCTTCTGATTTGGCTCATGTATGTTATCTCCGGGATCGAATGTTTAATTTCTTTTATCATATCATCGGAGGGAGTATAAGTAAACGGGTAGGAGCAATTTTGTTTTTCGTAGTGAATCTAAACGAAACCCGTGATATAATAGGTTAAAAATCCGGCAAAGGAGGAAAACTCATGGATGAAAAATGGCAGCAGTTAAAGGAGTGGATTCAGGAAAGCCAATATATAGTCTTCTTTGGAGGTGCTGGTGTTTCTACTGAGAGCAAAATTCCAGACTTTCGGAGCGAGGACGGGCTGTATCATCAGAAGTATAAGTACCCTCCGGAAACAATCATCAGTCACAGCTTTTATATGAAAAATACGGAGGAGTTCTACCGTTTTTATAAAGACAGGATGATTTATAAAGAGGCTGTGCCCAATGACGCCCACAGAGCGCTTGCAAAGCTGGAGCAGGGGGGAAAGGTAAAGGCGGTTATTACCCAGAATATTGACGGTCTTCACCAGATGGCAGGAAGCAGGGAGGTGCTGGAGCTGCATGGCTCCGTACACCGAAATTACTGCACCCGCTGCGGACAGTTTTATGATTTGGATTATATAACAAACAGTGAAGGCGTTCCCAGATGCACCTGCGGCGGCACAGTCAAACCGGATGTGGTTCTGTATGAAGAGGGGCTGGATGATACGGTTCTGCGCCGTTCCATCGAGCACATTTCAAAAGCAGATCTGCTGATCGTGGGCGGTACGTCTCTGGCAGTCTATCCGGCTGCCGGCCTGATTGACTATTACAGAGGAAAGAAGCTTGTGCTTATCAACCGTTCTGCCACCCCCAGAGATTCCCAGGCAGATTTGATCATTAACGATAGTATCGGCCAGGTCTTAGGAGCCGTGGCCGATATCAGATAGAGGAGGAAATAATTATGTATCAGGCAGCAGAAAACAGATATGACCATATGAAATACAGACGCAGCGGAAGAAGCGGCGTACTGCTTCCGGAGATTTCTCTGGGGCTGTGGCAGAATTTCGGGCTGGAAAAGCCTCTGGAGGAGCAGAGAGAGATCCTTCTTCGGGCCTTTGATCTTGGGATTACTCATTTTGACCTTGCAAATAATTACGGCGCTCCGGCCAGAGGAAAGGCGGAGGAAAATTTTGGAGCCGTTCTGGCATCCGATCTGGCTCCCTACAGAGATCAGCTGTTTATTTCCACCAAAGCTGGTTATGACTGCTGGCCCGGTCCTTACGGAAACTGGGGCTCCCGCAAATATCTGATGTCCAGTCTGGATGCCAGCTTAAAACGAATGGGCCTTGACTACGTGGATGTATTTTACCACCACCGTCCGGATCCGGATACTCCTTTAGAGGAAACCATGGGCGCTCTTTCCGACATGGTGCGCCAGGGAAAGGCTCTTTATGTGGGAATTTCCAATTATGAGGCACAGGAAGCAGAGCGGGCCATTGCCATTTTAAAAGAAAATAAGACCCCGTGTCTGCTCCATCAGCCCCGCTACAATATGTTTGAACGCTGGTGTGAAGATGGACTTTTTGAGGTTCTGAACCGGGAAGGCGTAGGATGCATCTGCTACAGCCCGCTGGCTCAGGGGGCTTTGACGGGACGGTATTTAAAGGGAATCCCTGAGGGCTCCAGAGCGTCACGCAGCAACACCACAGTAGGAGGACGCTACCTGACGCCGGAGCGCCTGGAAAAAATCCGCGCGTTAAATGAGATGGCAGAAAAGCGGGGACAGAGCCTGGCTCAGATGGCGCTTTCCTGGATCCTTCGCAGAAAGGAAGTAACCAGCGTCCTTATCGGCGCCAGCAGCGTTGCCCAGCTGGAGGACAATATAAAGGCGTTGGACGGACCGGCATTTACAGAAGCAGAGCAGGAGGCCATTGACCGTATTCTGGCAGATTCATAAGAGCAGGCGGAATACGGACAAGGGCAGAGGAATGAAAAAGGGAGAGCGGATTATGACTGAAAAACCAGATTACCAGGTGGGAGACATTGTGAAGCTAAAAAAACCCCATCCCTGCGGCAGCAGCGAATGGGAGATCCTGAGGGTGGGAGCGGATTTCCGCTTAAAATGCACTGGCTGCGGCCATCAGATCATGGTGGCCAGGAGGCTGGTGGAGAAGAATACCAGAGGCCTGAAAAAGAACGGAGGCGAAATGTCCCAAAACCCATGAAAAAAGCGAAAAAAGGGCTTGCATTTAAGTAAAACCTTTGGTAGAATAACTATTCGTGACATATTAAATCCTTGCTCCTGAAACTGAAAGCAGGGGCCAGAGACCACAAGGAGGTAAAGCAAGATGAACAAGTACGAATTAACCGTTGTTCTGAATGTGAAGCTTGAAGACGAAGAGCGCGCAGCAGCACTCGAGAAGGTAAAGGGTTACATCACCCGTTTCGGCGGTACTGTAACTAACGTAGATGAGTGGGGTAAGAAGAGACTTGCATATGAGATCCAGAAGATGCATGAGGCTTACTACTACTTCATCCAGTTCGAGTCTGATTCTGTATGCCCGAACGAAGTAGAAGCTCACGTTCGTATTATGGAACCAGTGATCAGATACTTATGCGTTAAGGCTGAGGCATAAGAGATACCCAGACCGCTTATGCGGAATTGAAAAGGAAGTGTGACCGTATGAACAGAGTTATCTTAATGGGCAGATTGACAAGAGATCCGGAAGTAAGATATTCACAGGGAGAGCGTTCCATGGCGATTGCCAGATACACTCTTGCAGTGGACAGAAGAGGCCGCAGAAATCAGGATGGAAATTCCGAGCAGACAGCAGATTTTATCAACTGTGTGGCATTTGACCGTGCAGGCGAGTTTGCTGAGAGGTATTTCCGCCAGGGTATGCGCGTTCTTGTATCCGGACGTATCCAGACAGGAAGCTATGTAAATAAGGACGGTCAGAAGGTATACACCACCGAGGTCATCCTGGATGACCAGGAGTTCGCGGACAGTAAGGGTGCGGCTTCTGATATGGGCGGATATGGACAGTCCGGTTACGGACAGTCTGCGCCTTCTCAGAGACCGGCTCCTGCCAGCGCGATTGGTGATGGGTTTATGAATATTCCGGACGGAGTTGAGGACGAAGGACTTCCATTCAACTAGACCGGGATTCTTCACGGTGAATAATAAAGGAGGACAACACCAATGGCATTTAATAAGACTGAAAGACCAGAGGGCGCTAAGATGAGAAGACCAGGCGGTATGCGCAGAAGAAAGAAAGTCTGCGTATTCTGCGGTGACAAGAATGGCGTAATTGACTATAAGGATGTAAACAAGCTGAAGAGATACGTATCCGAGAGAGGAAAAATCCTTCCCCGTCGTATCACTGGCAACTGCGCAAAGCACCAGAGAGCTTTAACTGTAGCTATCAAGCGCGCACGCCACATTGCTCTGATGCCTTATACATGTGAATAATTTTGGCATGAAAATGAGAGTGCCGCTCAATTACCTAACGTGATTGAGCGGTGCTCTTTTTTTGTGCTATAATACAGATAATTAGTAGGAGGGAGAAGGCTGTGAGAAAAAGAGGACGAAGAATTTTAGCGGTATGCTGTCTGGCTGCCGCGTTTGCCGGCTGTCAGAGTAAGAAGGAAGGCGTTTATCAAATACCGGAAGAGAAAAAGCTGATTCTTTATACTTCTCATAAAATGGATGTACATCTTCCGATTGTAGAGGAGTTTGAGGAGCGGACAGGAATCTGGGTTGAGGTAAGGGCAGGCGGAACCGCGGAATTGATGGATGCGATTGGGAATCATGGAGACGGAGAAGAATGTGACGTTATGCTGGGAGGAGGAGTGGAGATCTATCAGGCGTATGCAGACTGTTTTGAACCGTATAGATGCAGCTCCTGGGAACAGCTGGATCATACATATGCTTCTCCTGATGATATATGGACTGTATTTTCCCGGCTTCCGGCTGTATTTATTTACAATAATAAGCTAGTCGAACAAACGGAAGCGCCAAGAAGCTGGGAAGAATTTCTGACAGACCGCTGGAAAGGTCAGATTGCCTTTGCAGATGCGGAAAAATCTGGCACCAGTTATACAATCCTGGCCACTATGACCCAGATACTGAATCAGGATGCAGAAACGGTATTGCCGCGTTTTGCTGCAGCACTGGATGGAAATATGTCTGCCGGTTCAAGAGAAGTAGTAGAGGATGTCAGTTCCGGGCGCCGTCTGGTTGGGATTACGCTGGAGGACAATGCAAGGAAATGGATTCAGAAGGGAGCGGACATTTCCATGGTCTATCCCAGGGAAGGAACGAGTGTGGTGCCGGATGGATGTGCCATTGTAAAGGGGGCGCCCCATATGGAAAACGCCCGGCTGTTTATTGATTTTATGGTAAGTGAAGATGTACAGACGCTTCTGATCGATCAGCTGTGCAGACGGTCGGCGAGACGGGATATTGAGCTTCCGGACGAATGGAGAGAGATAAAAGAAATGCCATTTGATCTGGAATGGGCAGGAGTGCATCAGGATGAAATCCTCAGTTTGTGGAAAGAACTGACGGAGGGCACGTTATGAGGAACATTATACGGAAATCCTTTAAAAGAAAACTTCTGGTGTGCTTTTTTGCAGTTGCCCTTTTGCCGCTGTTAATCAGTTATCTGTTTTTAACACGGATATTTCAAAAAAGGGTCATACAGGAATACGAGCAGAAAAATCAGGAGCAGGCAGCTTCTGCCAGCGGAATGTTTACAGATTTGTTTGCAGATATGGAGCAGGTCATGGCAGAACTGGCATCCAGCCGGGAATTGACATCTTCCTGCTGGCAGGACGAAGATACGGGCTATCATGCCGTCTATGCACAGCTGTATGAAGCGGCGGGAAAGCTGGAGGATGCGGTACAGTTTGACTTATACACGGCAGAAGGCATTTGCCGTTTTTCTACGGGTTATGGAGAAAGCCAATCCAATCTGCCTGTATACTGGGGGATTTTAAAAATAGCCACTGCTCATCCGGACAGTATGATATTGCGGGGAGAGAAAGGCCATGAAGGGAACGGGAATGTCTGTTTGAGGGCTGCGAAGGCCATTTTAGACCAAAAGGATGAATGTACGGGTTATGTAGTAGCAGAAATGAGGGAAGCAAATCTGGAGCAGATTTTAAATGGATATTACGGAAGCCAGGACGGTATCTGTATCCTGAATCGTTTTTGGGAACCCATTTACAGTACAGGGACGGCAAATCAGGAGCACATTGGTGAGGTGTTAAGAAACAGGCTGCTGAACGGAATACCTCTTTTACATTCTTATAATGGCCATCGCGTTTATTTGTCTCCCATCGGGGAAACCGGATTGTTCTGCGTGCTGATGCGTCCGGAGGTGGTTACAAAGGAGATTCAGGACGCCAGCTATCATGTGTTGCTTCTGATTATTTTCTTTACACTTTTTCTGAGTCTAATCGCAGCGGTCTGTTTAAGTGCAAATTTATCCAGGCCATTGATACGGATGAATGAGGTTATGGAGAGAATGTGCAGGGGGGAACTGGATATACGTCTGCCGGTGGACCGGGAAGATGAGCTGGGACAGCTTTCCTCCAGTTTTAACAGTATGTCGGCTGAGTTAAAACAGTACATGGAGAACCAGGTGCGCCAGCAGACCCAGTTAAACGAAACCAGGATCGCCATGATGCAGGCACAGTTAAATCCCCATTTTCTGTATAATACACTGGATACAATGAAATGGGTGGCAAAAGCAAACCATATTCCGGATCTGGCGACCCTGGCATCGAAGCTGGCCAAAATTTTAAGAGCCAGTATCTCTAGCGAGCCGTTTATTACATTGAAGCAGGAATTAGAGCTGGCAGACAGTTATGCACAGATTCAGAAAGTACGGTTTCAGGGGAAATTCACGTTTGTATTCTCCCTGCCGGCTGAATTGGAGCGCTGTATGGTACCCAAGCTGATCGTTCAGCCGATTGTAGAAAACGCAGTAATCCATGGCCTGGCAGAATGTGAGAAGGGAACGATCTTTGTGAAGGCTGGTACAGGGGAAGGCTGTCTGATCATCGATGTAGAAGATGATGGCTGCGGCATCAGTCAGGAGATGATAGAACAGTTAAACACCGGAAAAATGAAGGGGCACTTGGGAATTTATAATGTAAATACCATTCTTCAACTGTATTTTGGGGATGCGTATGGTCTGACAATCGATCGGCTGGAGCCGAAAGGGACACGGGTGACAATTCGGATACCTTTGGAGAATGAGTGTACGACAGAAAAAGAGGGAGAAGAAAATGAAAGTGTTGATAGTCGATGATGAAATGCTTGTAAGACGCGGAATTGTGCTGGAAACAGATTGGGCGGCCCTTGGCTGTGTGGTTGTGGCGGAAGCAGAAAACGGGGAAGAAGGGCTGCTTGCGGCAAGGAAGTACCATCCTGATTTAATCATTACGGATATCAGAATGCCTAAAATGGATGGGATTGATATGGTGAAAGCACTGAGACAGGAGGGAAGTCAGGTAAAGGTGATATTTTTAACGGCCTACAGCGAGTTTGAATATGCCAGAAGCGCAGTGAAACTGCTGGCCTCGGACTATCTGCTGAAGCCCTTTGAAGATGGGGAATTGGAGGAAGCTGTCATACGGGTAAAAGAAAGACTGAAGGAGGCCGCAGAGCCTGGGGACAAAGGAGAGAAAACCCTTCGTTTGCCGATAACATCCAACGGAGTGAAAAACAGATACATATCGGAGGCCATTGCTTATATTGCAGTTCATTATGCGGATGATGACATAAGTGTGGGCACCATTGCGCAGGCGCTCAATTTAAGCGAGGGATACCTGAGCCATTTATTTAAGCAGGAAACAGGTGTAACGGTGGCCTTTTATATTACCAGATACCGTATCCATACAGCGATGAAATTACTGTCCAGCCATCAGTATAAAGTGTATGAGGTGGCAGCGATGGCAGGGTACAGAGATATTACTTATTTTTCAAGTACATTTAAAAAAATGACAGGATTTTCACCGTCAGAGTACATGGATCGCTGTTCATGATACACAGTCCATACTCAATAGAAAATACTGCAAAATACACAATTATACAGGCTTCAAAAGAAAAGATATATGCAAAACAGCAGAAAATAACAAACAATAACAGTTTTGTCTGGTAGAAAATGACGGTTCAGAGGGATATAATAATGACATAAGATAATGCAAACGAAAAAAGAAGGAGGATTTGCTATGAAAAAAAGAATCGTATCTCTGGTCGTGGCAGGAGCAATGGTTGTCAGTACGCTTGTAGGCTGCTCAAGCAGCTCCAGCACATCAACCACAGCAGCTCCCACATCTGATGCAGCGGAAAGCACGGAAAAGACGGAAGCAGCAGACAAAACAGAAGCACCGGCAGATGACGGAGACCTTTCTGAGGTGGAAAAGATTATCAAAGAGGCTGAAGGCTTATCCATGGAGGAGCTGGCTAAGAAGGCTATTGAGGAATCCAATGGAAAAACATTCTACGGATTGGGAAATTCCAGCCGCGGAAAGACAGCCCTTCCGCTGTTTATTGAGTATCTGCAGACCATTGACCCGTCCTATACCATGGAATTTGAGTGGCAGCAGCCTAAAAACAATAAGATATTTGAGCAGCTCTCAGCAGATTCCTTAAAGGATACCGGAACCTTTGCCATGACATTGATTCAGGATGGTAATCAGATTGAGTCAAAGATGGTACAGACAGGAATTCTGAAGACCTATATCCCCAAGGAATGGGCAGAGGCAAACGGAACAACAACAGAAGAATATAAAGGATATCTCCCACTGCAGGCACAGAATAAGGTATTTATGTTTAATAACACCGGAAGTGCCTCCTATACAAACTGCTGGGATTTCGTATATGAAGGAAGCCACCCGTTATTTATGGACATCGATTCTGAGGTGGTAGGAAAGAACTTCCTCTATATGCTGACAGAAGACACCTATGCAGGCTGGTTAAAGGAAGCCTATGATGCGCTGGACAGCGAAAAGCAGGCTTACTTTAATCCTGTGATTGAAGAAGTAGCTGCCGATGCAGAGGATCTTGGATTGGGAGAAAATGGAAAGTATTCATTGGCATGGATTAAGCTTTGGGTAGAAAATTACAATGCAGAAACGGATGACGGACCGATCTGCAACACGCTGGTATCCAAATCTGCTACTGACCAGTCAGGACTTCTGGTATACAACAAGCTTCGTTCTGTAGAGGAATCTGCAGATGTTTCCAAGAAGAACGTAACCATTGCAGCTTATCAGGATGGCTATGAGGGAATCGGCGGTTATGCATACAACCACTATTTGTTCGTAACAGACAACAGCCCTCTTCCTTGGACCGCATGTGCATTTATTCAGTACATGACCTGTACGGAAGACGGATTCAGCGCATGGGGCAAGGATCTGGGAAGCTATTCCTCTAACCCGGAGGTAATGGCAGCTACAGAGGCTACTCATCAGCACAGCAAGGGCGGTTACGATGAGTCCGGACAGAATGTATTTGACTGCTATAATGACAGAGGATATGAGTGGTGGACAAATACAGGCAAGCTTGTAGTTGAAGACCCGAAATACTGTTCAGATGTATCATTTACAGTAGGAAGCTGGATTGATATGCTGACAAAGTACAGTGATGCTGCTCAGTAAAAATGAACGGGTTTAACAGGTGCCGCAATCAATTTTGCGGCACTTCCCATTTTAAAGGAGTTTATGATGTATGGAAAGGACAGCAAACAGCAAGAATAAAAAAGTTATTTTTCGAAATGCAGTAAAAACCTACTTTTCCAAACCTCAAAATGTGATCCTGCTTTTGTTTGGAATTGTTTTAACATTTACAACCATTGCACCAATTGTGGCGATCGTAAAGGATACGTTTGTAATCCATCCGGGAACCATTGATGCTCATTTGACGGGAAAAGCATCCGGCTATACCATCGTCAATTATGTGGATTTGTTCACCAGCAGGCTGGCAAAGACAAATTTGTGGAAGCCGCTGTTTAATACGCTGCTGTTATCTACGTTTTCCTGTGTGATTTCCATTGCCTATGGCGGAATCTTTGCATTTCTGGTTACAAGAACCAATTTAAAGTTTAAGAGATATTTAAGTTCTATTTTTATTTTCCCCTATATCATGCCTCAGTGGACACTGGCGGTTGTATGGCAGAACCTGTTTAACAGCAATGCAGTTACGGGAACTGCCAACGGACTTCTGGCCTCTCTGTTTGGCATCTGCATGCCGGCATGGTGGTGTCAGGGGCTGTTTCCGAGTGCGGTAGTGCTGGGACTGCATTATGCCCCCTTTGCCTATATCCTTATCGGAGATATTTTCAGAAATATGGACTCCAACCTGGAAGAAGCGGCTACGATTTTGGATACGCCCAGATGGAAAACCATGTTCTGCATCACGCTCCCTATGGTAAAGCCGGCTATTCTTTCTACCGTTCTTCTGGTATTCGGCAGTGCTATGGGAAGCTATCCGGTTCCTCATTATCTGGGCCTGACAACGCTTTCTACCAAGTATTTATCCATGAATGCACAGTATACCGGTGAGGCCAGTATTCTGGCAATCATTATGATGATTTTTGGCGTAGCCATTTTAATGGTGAATCAGCTCAGCTTAAAGAGCCGTAAAAACTACACCACAGTAACCGGTAAATCCGGGCAGCTCTCCAAGGTGAATCTGGGCAGGGTTGGCAAGTATGCCATTGGCGGAGTCTTTGCGGTATTTACATTTTTTACCAGTATTTTCCCGATTCTTCTGTTTGCACTGGAAACATTTTTACCGAATCCGGGAGATTACAGCTTTTTGTATACAGGTGATATGAGCAATTTAACTGCCAAATGGTGGCTGAGCCGCGGCGCCGACAGCAGCCTGTATGGACAGATGGGAATTTTATATAATTCTACCATTTGGAATGCATTAAAGGGAACCTTAATGGTGGCTGTCTGCTGTGCTCTGCTGGCAGGAAGTATTGGAACGCTGATTGGTTATGCTGTTTCAAAAAACAGGAGAGGACGCTGGGCCGGTTATGTAAACAGTATGGCGTTTCTGCCGTATTTAATGCCTTCGATTGCCGTAGGAGCCGCGTTCTTTGTACTGTTTTCCAATGAAAAGATCAATCTTTTTAACACCTACACATTGCTGATTATCGTAGGAACCGTAAAATACATTCCGTTTGCCAGCAGGAGCGCCCTTAACTCTATGCTTCAGATCAGCGGAGAGATTGAAGAAGCAGCCATGATCTTGAATGTTCCGTGGTTTAAGAGAATGATACGTATTATCATCCCCATTCAAAAGTCTGCGATCATCAGCGGATATATGCTGCCGTTTATGACCTGTTTAAGAGAATTATCTTTGTTCCTGCTGTTGTGTACACAGGGCTTTATTCTCTCTACTACATTGGATTATTTTGATGAAATGGGATTATATGCTTTTTCCAGTGCGATTAACCTGATTCTGATTGTTTTGATTTTAATTTTCAATACATTGGTAAATAAACTGACAGGTGCCAGTCTGGATAATGGAATAGGAGGTAATTGATAAATGCCGGAGATTAAGCTTGAAAATGTGACAAAACGCTGGGGAAAATTCTATGGCGTGGATCATTTGAACCTGAATATTGAAAACAATTCATTTATTACCCTTCTGGGACCCTCCGGATGCGGAAAGACCACCATCCTGAGAATGATCGCAGGCCTGGAAACTCCTACATCGGGAAGGATTTCCATAGGAGACAGAGTGGTATTTGACAGTGATGCAGGAATCAATGTTCCTGCAAATAAAAGAAAAGTGGGATTTCTGTTCCAGAATTATGCCCTCTGGCCTAATATGACTGTTTATCAGAACATCGCCTTTGGTCTGAGCAATGTAAAAGAAGAATTGCCGGTGTATGATTTTGAGGCAAGTACTACTCAGGGACTTTTAAGAGCGCTGAAAAATCCTAAAAAGCTCGCAGAGCTGACGGAAGAATGCCGGGACAAAAAGGGAAAGCTGGATATGGACAGAGTATATTTAAAGTATATGGATGCTTATATCATATCCATCTATACGGCTAAAACCCTGTTTGGTTTTGGGATTCATGAAGCCGGAAAAGGACAGGCAGCAGCAGAGGCCAAGCGGCAGGAGCTGGAGAAAAAGCTTGAGACAATCCTGGAATCTCATCGTGCAAAGGGGGAGGAATTAAATGAGGACTGTGCGGTAATCAAAAACGGCACGCCGATGACTGAAAACAGAAAGCTTACAAAGGAAGAAATCGATCTGGCAGTTCGCCGCGTTTCCCGTATTGTAAAGATCGGCATGTTTATGGGACGTTATCCGGCAGAGCTGTCTGGAGGCCAGCAGCAGAGAGTTGCTATTGCCAGAACACTGGCTCCGGAGCCCGATGTACTGTTTATGGATGAGCCCTTATCCAACCTGGATGCCAAGCTTCGTTTGGAAATGCGGTATGAGCTGCAGCGTCTGCATGTGGAAACAGGAAGCACATTTGTTTATGTAACTCATGACCAGATGGAGGCTATGACGCTGGCTACAAAGATCTGTCTGGTAAACAACGGTGTACTGCAGCAGTATGATGCTCCTTTAGATGTATATAACCGGCCGGAAAATTTATTTGTCGCAGACTTTGTGGGCAATCCTTCTATCAATTTTGTGGAAGCGAAAGGAAAGCAGGGAACGGCTCAGACGCTGGAGCTGACATTGTTTGGCGGAAGAAAGGCCATTTTTTATCCATCAGAGCCGCTGAAGCTGGATGACTGGAGAAAATGGCGGGATGACCGTGCCAAAGAGATGGAACGGCAGAGGCAGGAGTTTTTAAAAAATAAAAAGAATGTGGAAAAGAGTAATAAGGATGAGGTATTCCGTTGCCATATCGCCAAAGTGGATGAAAATGATTACAGCTCAGAAGAAGAAACGGTGCTGACGGATGAAGACTTTATCTTGGCTGTTCGTCCAGAATTCATTGGTCTGGATGACGGAGGTTCTCTGGAGGCAACTGTATACGGCGCCATGCCTACAGGAATGGAATCTACCTTAAAGCTTCGAGTAGGAGATTATCTGCTGACAGGAGTGGAGTTTGGCGCATCTACTTATCCGATCGGTACGAAGGTAAAGCTCCAGTTTGAAGGAGACAACATCTTATTGTATGACCGAACCTCCGGTTTGAGAGTCGCTGCCGGAAGAATCGAGATTGTGTCATGAGCATCTGGGAATGGTTTTTGTTTATGAAAGGCTCATGTAAGCAAATGTAACATTGATAAAAAATGTACAATATCACGAAACACAACAAATTTTACAAAAATACAGCCATAATTTTCATGTTTTCTACAAAATAAAATATTTCTATTTAAAAATGGTAAATACCTGTGGTAAAATAGAGTACAAAGATGGTTCACAAAGGAAAGGAGAGAACATTTATTATGGCACTTTTAAATTATGATGTGTTGAAGAAATCCGGCTATGACGGATATATTCTGGAGGATGCTCCTGTAAAGGTCCTTCAGTTCGGCGAGGGAAATTTCCTTCGTGCATTTGTAGATTACTGGTTTGATCTTGCAAATGAAAAGGCCGGATGGAACGGAAAGTGCTGTCTGGTACAGCCCATTGCTCCGGGTCTGGCAAAGATGATCAACGAGCAGGAGGGTCTGTACACCCTGTATCTGCGCGGAAGTGAAAATGGTCAGAAGGTAGACGACAAGCGTGTGATTTCCAGCGTTGCAAACTGTTTAAACCCATATGAGAAGGCTGACTACGACAAGATGATGGAGGTTGCCGCAAGCGATGACCTTGAGATTATCGTATCCAATACCACTGAGGCAGGTATTCAGTATGATCCTTCCTGTCAGAAGGATGACTGCCCTCCTGCAAGCTTCCCCGCAAAGCTGACCCAGGTACTTTACCACCGTTATCAGGCTGGAAAGTCCGGCATCATCATGCTGGCCTGCGAGCTGATCGACAACAATGGAAAAGAGCTGTTAAAGTGCGTAAACCAGTACATTGAGCAGTGGGGCCTTGAGGATGGATTTAAGAAGTATGTGAATGAAGACTGTACTTTCTGCGGATCTTTAGTAGACCGTATTGTTCCGGGACGTATCCGTGATGCAGAAGAGGTAAAGGCTCTGGATGAAAAGAACGGTTATGAAGATCCCCTGACAGACGTTGGCGAGGTATTCGGTGTCTGGGTAATCGAGGGTGATGAGAAGTTAAATGATATTCTGCCATTTAAGAAGGCAGGACTGATGGACAAGGTATTTGTAACACCCGATATGAGCCCATATAAGAAGAGAAAGGTGCGTATCTTAAATGGCGCTCATACTGGCTTTGTTCTGGGCGCATACCTGGCAGGCGAGGATATTGTCCGTGACTGCATGAATGATGAGGTAATCAAGGGCTTCATGAATAAGATGCTCTATGATGAGGTAATTCCAACTCTTCCTCTGGACAAGGATGACCTGTTAAAGTTTGCATCAGCTGTATCTGACCGTTTCAACAATCCATTTGTAAATCATGAGCTTATGAGCATTTCCTTAAACTCTACATCCAAGTGGAAGGCAAGAAATATGCCGTCCTTCCTGGAGTACATTAAGGAAGAGGGTAAGCTGCCTGAGTGCCTGACCATGTCTCTGGCTGCATATATTGCATTCTACAGCAATGATATCCAGGCTCTTACAGATGCTGGTCTTGTATGCAGACGTCCGGCAGGAAACGAGTATACTGTAAGCGATGACCACTGGGTACTGGAATTCTACCATGACCACAAGGATGATTCTGAGGAGGCTTTAGTACATGCTGTCCTGACAAATGAGAAGATGTGGGATCAGGATCTGACACAGATTGAAGGTCTGGAGGCCAAGGTTACAGAAAACTTAAAGAAGATTCATACAGAAGGCGCAAAGGCTGCATACGCAAGCTGCCTGTAATCGCCGGAAGCATTAAAATTGCTGGAAACAGTGCCGCGGAAAGCCTGAAATAGGCTTTCTGCGGCATTTTTTTGATGGCAGCGGGGAAAAGAGGAGATTTTATGGGGAAACGGAAACGGCGGATCGAAGGGTTTGCATTTTATGATCACAGGGGGATTTGTAACCATTTGGAGCAGATGGCAGAAAAGGGATGGAAGATTCGGCAGATTGGTGTGTTTTGGGAATATGAAGCAATAAGAACCCCGGAAAATGCATTTTGCAGTATCCTGCTGCGCTGGAGAAGACGGATATTTTAAGGGAGATAAAGGGGAAATTCTTCATCTGGAGAAATGGAGGCTGGTGTGTCGGTCGGGAGAAATGGCAATCTTCTGCTGCGAAGAGGAAGAAGCTCCGCCTTTTGGCAGTATGGCAAAGGAAGAACTGGAAGCAGTTCATACGATCATGAAAAAAAGAAATCTGCCATCCTGGCTGCTGGTTTTTGCGACGGTTTTATTACAGGAATGGATTTTTTTTTCAGCGCTGCGCCGGGATTTGGTCGGACAGTTGGCAGATATGGGAGCGATTTTGGGTTCAGTCTGTTTTTTCATTGTCATTCTTATTTTTCTGGGAGAAATGATTCGGTATTTTAAATGGTATTTCCCTGCAAAAAAGAGGTTTTAAAGGGCGTGTTTCCTGTTGTGAAAGGCTCGGGACGGATTGGAAAGGCTATGTTTGGCGCGTTGGTAGCTGTTCTGGCATGGTGTATAAAGGGCAGGAGTGGATGCGAAAAAGGAAGATTCCGTCAAAAACTGGAAGGACAATCGGGGCCGTGGGAGGTTTCGCCCTTTCCTTTCTTATGCTGGGATTTATCACAGTCGGAATATGGAAGGCATCTGAAAAAGGAGTATTTATTTCAGAGAAGGAAGAAACATATGAATACGGGGGAAGAACCTGGGTGGTATTTGAGGATGAGCTTCCGTTATCACTGGAGGATCTGACCGCAGAAGAGTATGTGAGTTATACCAGGGAAAATAAAAAAGAAGAATCTCCTTTTATCAGACAGGAGATCATTTCTCAGAGATCCCGTCTGGATGCAGAAAATTTCAGGGAACTGCCGGAATTGGATTATACTCTGGTGACCGTAAAAATGTCGGGACTGTATGATAAATGCAGACAGTCTATGATTCGGAATGGAGAGAGGCATTATCATGAAGGGGAGCGGGTTTATCAGTCGGAGGATCCGGCGCTCTGGGGAGCGAAAGAGGCTTACCGCATCTACGATTCCAGATATGGGTTCCGAAACCAGTACCTGGTATGCTGGGAAAATATTCTGCTGGAAATTCATTTTCCATGGGAACCGGATGAAGGGCAGAAAGAGATCGTTAGAAAAAATTTAAATAAATTAGCACTCGACCATTGACATTGCTAATAATATGTGTTATATTACAACTAGAACAAAAGAGGAGAGCTCAGAAGTAAAAACTCAATTCCAGAGGTTCCCATAGTGGATCGGCGGACGGATCGGGAAACATAAGATTGCAGGTCACGGATTCAAAAAGGTTTCACGAAAAGGAGAGATGATTTATGTTGATGCCTAGTATTTTTGGAGAAGATATGTTTGACGAGTTTATGAGAGATTTTCCGTTTTTTGATGAAAGGGATGAAAGAAGAGCTGAAAGAAAGCTGTACGGACGCAGAGGCAAAAATCTGATGAAGACCGATGTGAAAGAGACAGAGCAGGGTTATGAGCTGGAGATGGATCTGCCCGGATTTACAAAAGATGAGGTTCAGGTTTCTCTGGAAAATGGCTATTTGACCATCCAGGCAGCCAAAGGGTTGGATCAGGATGAGCAGGAAAAGGATACCGGCCGCTATATCCGCAGGGAGCGGTATGCAGGAGCCTGTGAGCGTTCCTTCTATGTAGGAGAGAACATGGTTCAGGAAGATATAAAGGGTGAGTTTAAGCACGGTATTTTAAAGCTGTTTATCCCGAAAAAGGAAGAAAAACCTGCTATAGAGCAGAAGAAATATATTATGATTGAATAATGGTTTTCCAGTGGGAAGGCCGTCCGGAGAAGACACCGGGCGGCCTTCCTTTTGCTGGACAAATTCCCTGTGATTTGGTATAGTGGAACAAGATTAAATGAAAAGGAGATTATGAGAATGGCAAATCCAGTTATTACTATTACCATGGAAAATGGCGATGTGATGAAGGCAGAGTTATATCCGGAGATTGCTCCCAACACAGTTAATAATTTTATTAGCCTTGTATCGAAAGGATACTATGACGGACTGATCTTTCACCGCGTGATCAGCGGATTTATGATTCAGGGTGGCTGCCCTCAGGGAACAGGCATGGGTGGTCCCGGCTACTGCATTAAGGGTGAGTTTTCCCAGAACGGCTTTAAAAATGACTTAAAGCATACAGAAGGCGTTCTGTCCATGGCAAGAGCAATGCATCCTGATTCTGCAGGCTCTCAGTTCTTTATCATGCATAAAACGTCTCCTCATCTGGACGGCGCATATGCGGCATTTGGAAAGATCACAGAGGGCATGGAGGTAGTAAACCGGATCGCAGATGAGCGTACCGATTACAGCGACCGCCCGTTAAGCGAGCAGAAGATCAAGTCCATGACAGTTGATACATTTGGAGAAACATATCCGGAACCGGAGAAGTGCTGAGATGACAAAGGAGCGCAGGATCCGTATTGACGGAACGGATTACAGGCTTCTGATATCAGATGAACCACAGGCCCTTCTGGCGGCGAAAGCTGCCGGAAGGGCTGTTTTGGGCGTAGAGAATGCTGTGCAGGGCGACTGGAGTCTGAGAGGGATTCCTTATGTGGTTCCTGGCTGGGAGTATGATACAGAAGAGTTGGAGGAGCTGATCCTTCGGCGTCATCTGGGCCTTCCCTGGATGATTGATCTCACAGAACGGCTGATGATACGGGAGTTTGTAAAAGGGGATGTTAAGCAGATTCCTGAGGAGGAATACGCTGGGGAAGAGGCGATTTTCCGGTCGGAGGAAACCATGGAGCAGTATATCCGCAGCCAGTATGCTTTTTATGAATACGGTACCTGGGCGCTTGTGCGCAGGGAAACAACTGAGCTTGTGGGGATGGCAGGAGTATCATCGCCGGGAGCGGAGATATTTGAACAGTATGCTTTGAGGGAACTTCCCGAAAAAAGCCAGTGGCTGGAGTTGGGATATCACATTTTTGAGCCTTACCGAAAAATGGGATATGCAAGAGAGGCAGTGACAGCCATTGCAGAGTATGCCCATGAGGTACTGTCAGCAGAGCTTCTGGCGGTGATCCATGAAAAAAACCAGGCTTCCCGCGCAGTGGCGGAATGCCTGGGTATGAGAGTGGTTGAAGAAAGAAAAATAAGCCATAGGGATGTTACGGCTAAAGGGAACGGAACAGATAGGAAATGGCCCCAAGGATATCTTCTTTATGCTGAGTGTTAGAGATCACAGCCAGATAGGGCGGCTCCATGATAATACCCGTATCATCCTTTAAAGAGGATTTTTCTAGTGAAACGGCAGCGGGGATTTTCCGGCCGTCTGTGGTTGTCGTATAGAGAAACTGATCCTCCAGCTGGCTGTAAAGCTCCTCCGGCAAAAGCTCGCTAAGATCCAGGTAAGCATCCAGAGTTTCGTAATGGCGGATGGTGGCCTCGTCAGTGATCATAATATCCAGCATTTCTCCGGATACAAGAGCGGCGATTTTTGCCATGCTGGCATATGAATACTGGGACATGGTTTCCTCATTTGTATCCAGAAACAGGCCTTCGTTGATCTCGATAATATCCTTTTTTCTACAGTTCAGGGCTTCCCTCAGTCCTGCCATCAAAGGCTCTGTACTGGAATTTCCGCCGGAACGGTCATTGATAACCGCCATGGAAAGCCGGGTGGTAAAGGACTGCCGGTACAAAGAGGTGCCGATCACCCAGAGGATTACCATAGCAATGAACGCTAACAGCATATGGAATTTGTAGTATTCCCAGATATACCAGATCCTGTCCTTCCAGGACATATGTTTGAGTTTTTCCTTCTCTTCCTGTGCTTCTTCTTTAAGAGTCATTTTGTATCGCTTCCTCCGTTTGCAGATTTTTACTGTCAACAGGCTGCTGCCGGACAATCATATTGCTTATTATAGGCTATTTCCTATCTGCCTGCAACTATTTTGAGTTTGCGCATTTGGAACTGATATGGTACAATACTCTGTGATATTTTTTTTTACATAGAAAGAAGAGGATGTGTTATGCTTCAAGGCTTATTTAATTATGACAATCCGGTTTGGCGTTTTATCGGCAAGCTGGGAGATCTGATCCTGCTGAATGTGCTGTGGCTGGTATGTTCCATTCCCATTGTTACAGCGGGGGCTGCGACTACGGCTGTATACTATGTGACGCTGAAGCTGGTTCGTGATGAAAATGATGGTACGATTAAAAACTTTTTCCGTTCTTTTAAGGAGAATTTTATTCAGTCTACCATTATCTGGCTGATCCTGCTGGTAGCGGGCGCTCTTTTGGCATTTGATTTCTGGTTCTTCCTTACGGGCCAGATGCACAGTCTTACAGGTATGCCAAAGCTTCTTATGACGGCTGTGTTCGGAGGCTTTCTGGTTCTGTTTGTCTTTATCAGCACCTATGTATTTGCCCTTCAGTCCCGGTTTTATAATCCGGTCAAACGGACGCTGTTTAATGCTTTCTTCATGTCCGTGCGCCATCTGCTTCAGACCATCGGTATCATTGCTTTAGATGTGCTTACAGCTGCGGCCACCTATTTCGGTGTGTTTTTCCTGCCCCAGGTGGCTATGCTGTTAATTCTGTTTGGATTTCCGCTGATTGCCTTTATTAACTCCTATTTCTTTACGGCAATTTTCCAGAAATATATGCCCAAGAAAGAGGCGCATAAGGAAAGCGATATGGTTCCGCTTCTGGATGATTCCAATGAAGAGGTGGAAGAGGCTATTAACAATTTAAAAGGAAACTGATATAAGCGTTGTGAAAGCTGCTGGAAAATAATCCGGCAGCTTTTTTTATCATGGTAACTCTTTACAAAAAAATGATTGTGTGCTATAGTAAAAACACAAAAAGGTAATACCTATTACTTAATACTTTAAAAGGAGAGGGAACGATGTATCAGAGTCATGAATTTTATTTAAGGAGAGCGATTGAGATTTCAAAGGAGGCAAGAGCGGCCGGGAATACTCCCTTTGGAGCGCTGCTGGTAAACAAGGATGGGGAAATCATCATGGAGCAGGGGAATATTGAGATTACAGAAAAGATCTGCACCGGCCATGCAGAGGCAACGCTTGCAGCCAGGGCTTCCCATGAGTATTCCAGAGAGTTTTTATGGGACTGCACCTTATATACCACCGCGGAGCCCTGTGCGATGTGTGCGGGAGCGATTTACTGGGCTAATATCGGAAGGGTTGTTTACGGCATGACAGAAAGAAGACTGTTGGAGCTTACGGGAAGCAATGAGCAGAATCCTACCTTTGACCTTCCGTGCCGCGAGGTATTCGCCAGAGGACAGAAGGATATAAAGGTCATAGGACCGGTAGAGGCAGTAGAGGTAGAAGCGGCAAAGGTACATGAGGGATACTGGAATTAGTATTCAGTAAGGAGTGGGTATGAAAAAGGAGAGTTTTGACGAAAAAGTGGGATGGGGCAGGATGCTGTTAGTGGGGTTTCAGCATGTGCTTACCATGTGCCCCGGAACCATTGCAGTTCCGCTGATACTGGCAGGAGCTTTGGGATTGGATGAAAAGGAAACAGCCTTTCTTGTTTCAGCCAATTTCTTTACAAGCGGCATTGCGATTCTGATCCAGGTGCTGGGGATCGGAAAGCTGGCAGGATCCAGATACCCGATTATTCTCGGGTCATCCTTTGCGCCTTTAAGCCCCATGATCCTGATCGGGAAGGAATATGGGATGGCGGCTCTGTTTGGTTCGGTAATCGCCTCAGGTGCGGTGATTTTTCTTTTATCCTTTTTCATGGATAAGATTTTAAAGCTTTTCCCACAGGTAGTTGTGGGAACTTTTGTAACACTGATTGGAATTACTTTGGCGCCTACCGCGCTGAGAGATCTGGCGGGGGGAGAGGGAAACGCAGGCTTTGGCTCCGTCGAAAATCTGATTCTGGGTCTGGCAGTTCTTATCTTTATACTGCTGGTGGAAAAGTATGGAAAAGGCATCTGGAAAAGCATGTCGCTGCTTCTTGGAATTGCCGCAGGAACGGCTGCAGGATGTTTTTTACATATGGTGGATGTTGCTTCCATTGCGCAGGCAGAGATATTCCAGCCGGTCCAGCCTTTTGCCTACGGAGTGCCGGAATTTAAGCTGTGGCCCATTTTCCTTATGACGATTTTCTGCATTATCAATATGATCCAGTGCATCGGCGTATTTTCCGTGATGGATGAAATTGCAGATGTGGAAACGGAAAATGAGATCAAGGAGCGGGGGATCCGCGGGCAGGCAGTAGCTCAGATGATCACAGGAGCATTTAATTCCGTCCCTTCTACCATGTTTAATGAAAATGTGAGTTTGATCGGCTTAACAAAGATAAAGAGCCGTTCTGTCATAACGACTGCAGGGATCATGAGATCATACTGGCAGGAATTTTCCCAAAGATTTCTGCGGTATTTACAGCGGTTCCCAAGTGCGTGCTGGGGGGAGCGACCCTGGCTTTGTTCGGAGTGATCACTTCATCGGGAATTTCCATGCTTTCCAGGCTGGATTTCTCAAAGGATAACAATTTTAAAATCGTGGGAACCAGTATCGCGATCGGCGTAGGCGCAGCATTCGCATCCGATGCGTTTGTAAATATTCCCGGAACGCTTCAGATGATCCTCAGCAACGGATTATTTATGGTAAGCATCAGCGCGATTCTTTTAAATCTGCTTCTCAATGGAAAAAAAGCCTTTCAGTAAATGATATACTGTATTTCTTGACAAAAAAAAGTGATTCTTCTATCATCTTAGTTAGAATGTATATTTATCATTCGTGGAGCGTGTGCCGCTTTATCTGCTGATGGTACACGCATAGGAAGCAGGAAAGAGAGGAATCACCTTGGCGACTCAGAAATTACGCATAAAACCATTGTCAGGGCAGGCGAAGGAGGCGATCCTTCAATATATAGAAGAAATGGATCTGAAAAGGGACAATAAGCTTCCAAGAGAGGAGGCTCTGGCAGAAATGCTGGGCGTGAGCCGGATTACCATCCGCCAGGCCTTAAACGACCTGGCCTCAGAGGGGATTATTTTTAGGCGCCAGGGGCGGGGAACCTTTGTAAATGTGGATTCTCTGGATATCAAGGTTACCTTCAGCCCTTGTATGGAGCTTACGCAGATGATTCAAAAAAGCGGATATACACCTTCGGTTCGTCTTTTGAAGATCCGGAAAATAAAAAGAGAGGAAGAAATCTGCTCTCTTTTGCAGATGCAGCCGGATGAACAGCTCGTTGTTGCTGAAAAGCTGTTTCTGGCAGATGATCAGATCTGTGCCTACTGCCGTGATTATTTTAGCATGGATCTGATCGGGGGAGAGGAATCCTTTGAGATGTTTTCGCATTATGAGGATTCCATTTACAGATACATTTATGACCTTTCCGGGGAAAAGGCCCAGTGGGACAAGGTGGAGATCGATACGGCAGACCCGGCGGATATTCCGGGCCTGAAAGGATACGTTTCCGTCAAGGAGCTGGGTTCCAGACCTTATCTGTATCTTAAAACATTAAATTACAGTGATCGGGACAGGCCGCTTGTATATGCAAATGAGTATTTTAATACAGGGATTATACAGTTTAATCTGATACGGCAGAAGAATATACAGTATTAAAAATGGGAGACGTCTGGGAAAAGGCGTCTCTTTTTGCATGAGGGGTATTTTTGTTTATTTTTCATATTGAAAATCCTTGCATTTTCATGTATACAATGTTATGTATTATAAAAACAGACACATAAATGAGAAAGAGAAAAAGGGGAACGGGGAGAATGATTTCGCATTTACGCTTAAAAGCATTCGGAAAGATCAATCTGGCTCTGGATGTGCTGGGCAGGAAGCCAGACGGATACCATGAGGTGCGCATGATCATGCAGACTGTGGGCCTTCATGACAGGATTGACCTGTACCGGACAGCAGAGCCGGGGATCCGTTTGGAAACTAATCTTTTTTATCTGCCATCTAATGAGCAGAATCTGGCTTACCGGGCCGCGGCTCTGCTGTTTGATGAATTTGGTATTGAGGAGGGACTTTCAATCCGCTTAAGAAAGTTTATCCCTGTATCAGCGGGGATGGCAGGAGGAAGTACAGATGCTGCATCCGTGCTTTACGGCGTAAACCGGATGTTTGGGCTGAGGCTTACAACCTCACAGCTGATGGAGCGGGGGGTGAAGCTGGGAGCAGATATCCCCTACTGCATCATGCGGGGAACGGCCCTTTCGGAAGGAATCGGTGAAAAGCTTACCCGTTTGCCCTCCATGCCCCAGTGCCAGGTGCTGATTGCAAAGCCGGGGATTAGTGTTTCCACAAAAACCGTATATGAAATGCTGGATGCCAGGACGCTGAGGCCTGAGGATCATCCTGATATTGACGGAATGGTGGAGGCAATCCGAAAAAGGGATCTCTATGAGGTGGCAGGAAGGTTTGGAAATGTTCTTGAACTGGTAACGGCGGGCCGCTATCCGGTGATCGGACAGATTGAGGAACTGATGAAGGAATATGGGGCCATCAATGCCATGATGAGCGGAAGCGGGCCTACTGTATTCGGTCTGTTTTCCAATCCGTCTTCAGCCAGAAAGGCATATGAGGCGCTTCGGTATGGGGAAGGGACAGGTCTGGCAAAGCAGGTTTACCTTACCAATTTTTATAACACGGATCAAGGCGCAGCCGGCAGACTGCGGTAAAACACAGGGGAGAGTATTATGATGGACAATAATTTTAAGGTAAATATGAACGAGTATCTTCCGCTTCGGGATGTGGTGTTTAATACGCTGCGCCAGGCGATCTTAAAGGGGGAACTGGCCCCGGGAGAGAGGCTTATGGAAATCCAGCTGGCTGAAAAGCTGGGGGTGAGCCGTACTCCGATCCGTGAAGCCATCCGGAAGCTGGAGCTTGAGGGACTGGTGCTTATGATCCCGCGAAAGGGAGCAGAAGTGGCTAAAATCTCGGAAAAAAGCCTGAGGGATGTACTGGAGGTGCGCCGTTCTCTGGAGGAGTTGGCGATTGAACTGGCCTGCGAGCGTATGGGAGCAGAGGATTTGCGAAGGCTGGAGCAGTGCCAGGAGAATTTCTGCAGGGCAATCCGCAGCGGAAGTCCTATGGAGATGGCAGAGAGTGATGAAGCATTTCATGATGTGATCTACCAGAGTACGGGAAATGAAAAGCTGGTGCAGATGTTAAATAACCTGAGAGAGCAGATGTACCGCTACCGTCTGGAATATATAAAGGATGCAGATAAGCGCCAGGTGCTGATGGTGGAGCATGAGCATATTTTAAGCGCCTTAAAGGTGAGAAATCTGGCTGAGGCCAGGATGGCTGCCAGAGAGCATATTGATAATCAGGAGATTACTGTTTCGAAAAATATTAAGGAGCAGGAGGAAAATGTTCTTCCTGTCCGCGGAAGAAGGTAAAATATGGAAGAGAAGAACTTTAAGGAGCGTTATCTGGCAGGGGAAATCGAGTTTGAGGAAATCGACCGATACATCAGCCGCTGGAATAACAGCGATGATGAGCGGACGCTGGCAAAGTATCTGGGCCTGAATGAAGAGGAAGAGGACGTCTGGATCGATGAGAGTGATGAGGCGCTCAAGGAGATGCTGGATCGTCAGAGAAAGTAGGATTTTGTATGCAGGGAGGGATTGACCGGGAGAGGGTCAGTCCCTTTTTGGGGTGAGAAGTTCCAGGAGACGGAAACGGATCTCTACTTTGGGAGGCTCATTGAAAATGGTTTCGTAATCATCTGGGGACATATGTTCTGCCAGTTCTTTTTTCGAGGATTCAGGAACAGTTTTGGCGGAAGAATCGGTAAGGCAGAGACTGGGATAGAGGACGCACCACCAGTTGCGTCCTTTTCCATTTCCTATGGTAATCCGGACGGCGTCATAGACGCCGCAGGGAAAGGAGGCTTCGCCGTAGGTTTTTGTGGGGAAATAGTCTCTGGTCAGAGTAAGGGATACGGGGGCTGGGGAGCCCTGGGAGGTAAGCCAGCTTTCGGCGGTCTGGGTGAGAGTGTCTTTTTGCTGGAGGATCCAGTGGGCCAGTTGGGGCTTGTTGGCGTTTTTGGGGGCGTGTGTCTGGATGTGGCTTAAAAGGATATCTCGGACGCCAAGCTTCAGGGACTGGTCTTTTGGAGAGTTGCTTTCGGCCAGAACGTGGAAACGGAGGATGTCCGGGGCGATTCTGGCGGCCATGGTTTCCTGGGAGATCGTGCGGGCGGAGGCCAGGAGGAGGAAGGGGGTTAGAAGGAGGAGAGGGAGGATGTGGAAGATGGGGAATGGGAAAAAATGAGCAGTGTGTTTTTTCATAGGGCGTTGGGGGCTCCTTTCTTGAATTTTTGGGTCGCGATAGCTGCTGTCCTGATTGTTTTGGGGTATTTCTATTTATCTCCACATATGCTATACTGTATACGCCCTGTGAGGCAGAAAGATGGAATAGGAGTGAAAAATAACGATGGAAAAGAAAACAGCAGCGGTTATTTTCGGCGGGCAGTCTTCGGAGCATGTTGTGTCCTGTATGTCAGCTGCCAATGTGATTGACCGTATCAATACAGATAAATATAACCTGATTCTGATTGGAATTACGCAGGAGGGAAAGTGGTTAAAGGTGGACTCTGTCCAGGCGATCCAGGATGAGTCATGGAGAAAGGGAACTGTTTCTGCGGCGATCCTTCCGGATGCAGAGAAGAAGTGCGCCCTGTTTATGGAGAATGGGACAATGACAGAGGTGAAGCTGGACGTGGTATTCCCGGTTCTCCATGGTCTTTGCGGAGAGGACGGCACGATCCAGGGGCTTTTGGAGCTGGCAAAGATCCCATATGTGGGCTGCGGTGTGCTGGCCTCCGCAGTTTCCATGGATAAGCTTTACACAAAGATCATTGTAGATGAGCTGGGGATCCGGCAGGCGGCCTATGTGCCGGTGATGAAGGAGCAGCTTCAGGATATGGACAAGGTGATAAACCGCATTGAAGGCCGCTTCGCTTATCCCGTATTTATCAAACCCTCCAACGCAGGCTCCTCCAAGGGAGTGAGTAAGGCGGATAACCGGGAGGAGCTGGAGGTCGGACTTACAGAGGCAGCCCACCATGACCGCAAGATTCTGGTAGAAGAGATGATCGTGGGCCGTGAAGTGGAGTGCGCTGTATTTGGAGGCGGAAGCGAGGAAGTGAAGGCCTCCGGAGTAGGAGAGATCCTGGCTGCGGCGGATTTTTATGATTTTGACGCAAAGTATTACAATGTAGAATCAAAGACGGTGACAGACCCCGAGCTTCCGGGAGATGCTGCGGAGAAGATCCGCAGGGCGGCGGCTGCCATTTTTAAGGCGGTAGACGGCTACGGCCTGTCCAGAGTGGACTTTTTTGTAAAAGAAGACGGAGAAGTGGTATTTAATGAAATCAACACCATGCCCGGATTCACTGCTATCAGTATGTACCCCATGCTGTGGGAGGCCAGAGGAATCGGCAAGGAGCAGCTGGTGGATCTGCTGTTAGAGCACGGTTTAAAGAGATTTAACTGAGGAGAAGACCATGACGAAAGACGTACTGATCACCATCAGCGGCGTTCATACCCTGGACCATGAGGACAGCGATGTGGAAATGATCGTCCGCGGTGATTATTATCAGAAAAACGGAAAGCATTATATCCTTTATGAAGAAGTGCTGGAGGGGATGGAGGAACGGGTTAAAAATGTGATCAAAATTTCACCTTCCTCCATGGATATCATCAAGAAGGGTGCTGCAAGCAGCCATATGCTGTTTGAGAAGAATAAAAAGAACCTTTCCTGCTACAGCACTCCTGTGGGCAATCTGGTGATCGGCATTCAGGCCAATCACTTTTATGTGGAGGAGCAGGAGAACAGCATAAAGGTCAATGTGGATTATTCTCTGGATATTAACTACGAACATATGTCAGACTGCCGTATCTGTGTGGATGTACAGTCCTGTACGGCATAGTTCTGTCTGGATAAAACAGAAACATAAAAAGAAATATAAAAGCAGCCGGCGTCTGAAAACTTCAGATACCGGCTGCTTTTGCATTACTGCTTGTTCTTTTTGAATCTTGCAAAAAATCCCTTTTTCTTTGGAGGGGCAGGGATGGCGCCTCCCCGAACGCTCTTGATCTGTGTAATGTAGATACCGCTTAAGACTACTTTTGCCTCTGTCTTTACGGGAAGAGACTCAAATACCCCTGCGTCGGCGATCAGAGTCATCACCTTGGGACCGATCTTTGCTTTTACCACAGGAACCTTGGTCCAGCGCATATACTTGGGCGTCTGGTCCACTACCATCTTGGGAAGCCCGGACTGTGTGAGCTTGAGCTTCTTTTTATCAATGACCAGGATGGATACGGTCTGTGCAGCAGCATCCAGCATCTGCTGCTGCTCTGCCTGACGCTTCTGCAGCTTGCTTCCCAGAAAATAGAGGATCACAAGTACGATTGCAGCGATCGCCAGAAGTACCAGCAATACATTTAGAATGGTTTGTACCATATCGGTATACCTCCAGACTGTAAATAATTTCCTTCTCCTTTGCAGTAAAAACCTGTCATACCTGCCAGAAGACATTCTATAACAGTATATCATTTTTGTAAGAAAAAAGCAAGAAAAAATTCTTGACACCTTGACGTCCCTATGTTATTATGGAGTGTGCACTATTGTGGCGACGTGGGCTTTTTGCGCCCATTCCGCGGCGCCCGATTACCGAGAACGACAGTAATGGCCCGGAGTGCTGGAAGAGATGCGTATTCTCCAGCCGGACGGGATATTGCAACCAAATTAGAAAACAGGGGTGAAACGTCAATGGAGAAAAGCAGAATACGTCCGGTACCGGCCGGGAAAAGCGTAAGAATGAGCTA
>JABLTT010063459.1_pt1 | contig 49869 bp, 62 predicted proteins | sample 7160061 | NCBI WGS metagenome assembly JABLTT01 (sample SAMN14651232, study PRJNA627086) | human gut metagenome | isolation source: feces | host: Homo sapiens
AAAATGCATAAAACTGAGTTTTGCCTGAATATTTATACTGATGGGCGCAATACCAATTTAGGGAACTATGAAAAAAGAATAGTCCAAGGAAATCCCTTTACGGGAATTGACAGCTTGTATGCGGATGGGAAAAAAACTCGCTTGTATGTGTCAAACAAGGGGATTGTGTCACTATATACATCCGCATCGGATAATGACTCTAGCTGGGTTAAAAAAGGCGATGTTATCACAAACGCCGATATGGCTTATTACATTAATGGAGTCAAAGCCGGCAAAGTCATCTGGTTTTACGAAAGCGACAACACTGGTCCATTTATGCGGCTACAAGCGGATGGCAGAAATATAGCATTTTTTAGGGTAAGCGGCACATACCCCAAATAATCATTTTCGTATAATCGTGTACCAAAGTGAAATATTAACAGCTGTGCTATTGAGGTTACGAGTATCAATAATTGTCTGGTTATTATTGCAATATATGGCTCCTACATTAGCCCAGGTTGACCCTCTAACTACAGCATAGAGACGATAATTAGTGCCTACATTATATCGACTTAGGTCAACAGTAATACGGCGTTCAGAATTAGCAGGGATGGAAAATGCATCGGTGTTTCCGTGTATTAAATCCGAGTTTAAGACAGGAACAGACCAATTACCGGCCCATTGCATTGTCTGTGTATCTATCATCCGCTTCGCAACATACCCTCTGGCCTCATTGTCATTCATCCACTCGCAGACAATATATCGGTTATCGCCATTTGTCACACGTACCTGCGCATAGGCATTACTTGGCGCATCTAATACATTGCCCATTGCGTAGACGATAAAACATCTATAACCGGCATTGTGTGCGCTCACAACCTCGGACAGTAATGTTCCCCCATTGGGTACATTATAGGACGTTAGATATTTGTACGGCAAATTGGTATTGAGCACAGTATAAAGGTCCATCAAAGCCTTACCCTGTGCCGCCGAAAGTGGCAGTTTGGCATTATCCGTCACACAGTTGTTGACTATGCTGCCAATCAGGCAGACACCCGTCATCCAGTTCTTAGTATCCTCAAAAAATTTCTTGACCTTCCCCAGGAATGTCTTCGGCTTCTCACCGGCCACTGGGACCGGGAAGTCTGTGGTTATGTTATCCAGCGTCTTTACCGTCATCTCAGATATATCCCCACCGGAGGATTCTGCCTTCTTTTTCAGCGCTGCGTCTACCACATCTGCGTTGTCATTGAAATCCTGTATATCAACCGGGTCCGCACCTTCCGGCTTTTTCAGATTATAATTAGGTGTTAACTGCATATCCTATGCCTCCTTTAATGTCCTTACGTCATCCCAGGTCATGTCCCCAAGACGGTTCCATGTATATGGTTTCAGTTCGTTCCATGTGGTGTATCGGTACTCAAACCGGTAGGCCAGATGCGCTGGCTTTATGTCCTCCAACATGGAGACAAATGCCTGCATGTTCCGCGGGATTCCTTTGATGCCAATAAACTGGATAATAAAAAAGTGATTGGGGTTATCCTCAATCACCCTTACCTCCCCGCCTGAAAAGGCCGCGGCTGTATCCTCTATCATCTTCCGGGTTGTGGTCCCCTGGCCCCGGAACTTTGCCATGAGTATTTCCCGGCGCTGCTCATAGGTCAGGGACATGTTCGTGGCCACCCCCAGCATCTGCTCCCATCTGGACAGCCCCCAGGTGGCCGTCACGATATAGCATTGGTCAATCAGGTCCTCCAGGTCATGCTGCAGCTGCCCTACCTCATAGCCCTGTGTCCGGTATATCTCCGCCATTTCCCTGATTTCTGCCAGGAATGGCGGCGCATACCGCGCCAGGTCCACAAAATACTCCTCCGGGACAGTACTGCCTGAGCCCTCCTGGGCGTACTGGCTGCGGCCATATAATGTCTTCCCATACATGCCTTACACCCCCTTCAGGTCATTCCATGTCAGCGCCGGATTACTGCCGGCTGTCACATGGCCCTGCGCATTGACCGTGACGCTCCGGTAGGTCCCGGCCGTCACCCCGCTGCTTGGATGGCTATATTTCGTATCAGGCGGTGTCTGCCAGATTCCATCCGCCCTTAAATATTTTGTCTGCGCCCCTGCTGCTGGGGCCGGGACCAGACCAGTCCCGCCAGCGGCGCTTGAGGTGGCTGCCTTGAATACGGCATACGTGGTATTGTTATCTGTCCCCCACGCCGCAGTCCCATCAGCACTCCATCGTAGTATCTGCCCGCTGGACCCGCCGGAGGGGACGTGCTTATTCCCTGCCGTGGTGGGGTGCACATACTTATTGGCCCCCTCCGCAATCCCCGCCAGCTTATCTAACACGGCCTGGGTGATTTTGTCCAGTACCGTCTTATTCGCATGTGTGTGGTTCTGGCTGGTGTCCACATCCGCAGCAGTCAGGTAGCCGGAATCGTTCGTGAACTGTGACAGCTTTGTGGGCATGTCCGTAACCTGGCTTTTGGTATGGGTATGGGATGTCGGTGCCGCACCTGCCTGTGCAGCCGTCACACCATGAGGATTACTCTTATTTCCTACATGTGTATAAGCGACACTCCAATTGTCCAGCAACGTCTGGGTAATCTTATCTATCACTGTCTTATTACTATGCTCATGGCGCTTGTTATAGGCGTCTGTCCAGTTGTTCAGCAAAATCTCTGTCAGCTTGTCCAGCACGTTCTTGTTTCCATGGGTGTGCTTCTTACTGCTCACATCAGCAAGTTCTGCCCTCTCCTCATCCGTATAATCATTGCTGGAGAGCTGTTTCCCGGCAACCTTATCAACCTTCCCTCCCAGGGCGGTCATGATAGTGGTTGCAAAATTGGGGTCATTGCCCAGGGCGTCCGCAATCTCCCGGAAGGTATCCAATGTATCCGGCGCCGCGCCGATTAAATCCTCAATCTTTTTCAGGACTTCCGCTTTGGTGTATACCTGGTCTTTGGTATAACGGTTGCCCAGTTCCCGGTTTACGTCATCGACGTTGGCCTTTTTCTCCTCCAGTACAGTATCTGCGGCCCGTAAGGACTGTATTTCCAGGTTTACAGCGTCCGTATGCCCATCAATATTCTCCTGCAATACCCTTTCCGCTGCCTGTGCCCGGTTTGATTCAGTATTGATTGTGTCTGCATTTGCTTTCTCTGCGGCCTTCGCCCTGTCAGACTCAGCCTTAATAGACACGCTGTTTACCTGCTCAGCCTCCTTGGCCCTTTCTGCCTCTGTATTAATACGGCCATCCAGACGGTCCTCCTCCTGCGTGGCGCGGTTTGTTTCTGCCCGCAGGTCATCTGTTAATTTCTTTTCTGCCCCCAGAGCGCGGCTCTCTTCTGCGTTCAGCGCCTCCTGTGTTGCAACGATGGATTCCTGCACCCGGTTGATGTCATCCCCCTCAACGGTATCCCCGTCAGTCTCATAGCTGATGTAGACCACCGGCGCATCCGCATACACCCGGACTATCCGTTTCCAGGGTGCCAGGCTGGGCGTTGACAGGGTATATGTTTCCAGGCGCTCCCCTGTCAGCTTCGGGCCGGTGAACACCGCGAAGGTAGCCTCATTGATGTTGTCATGCTGCAGCTCCGCCTCATACACACCATTGGTAAGGTGTATTTCCTCCTCCACGACATAGATGCTCCCATCAACCTTATTCAGCTTATCGTAAAAGGTACTTACAATCATCAGCCCACCTCCAGTGTGACCGTACCGGTCACCGCAATCTCATCCTCCATCAGGGCCACATTGCCGGATACGCCGTTAAGCAGCAGGTTGGAATAATCCTCCACGCCCTCAGTCCCCAGCAGCAGGTTCCCTACCCTGGCCAGGCTCACATAGGACAGGTCCAGGGCCTCATTGTGCAGGTAGTCTGTCAATGCCGCCTGGAATGCATTCTGGACAACCCCCAGGTTCATGCCTGCCTGCAGTTTGATTCCAGCCGACACATTGACAGCCTTCTCCACGACAGATGCCACGGTCACATCCGCGCCAATGGGGCGCAGCTCCTCGATATGCTCCCGTACCATCTCCAACAGGCCGGTACCGGCGGCGGACATGTTGGCGTCCGCTATGATGACCTTGACCGTCCCCGGTCCGCTGGACAGCGGGAAGACCTTGGCGGCCCCTACGCCCTCACACTCCATGGCCCAGTTGTAATAATCATACCGGTTGCCACTGGTGGAAGGCTTCTGTATTACATTCAACAGGCGTACCCTCAAAGCGTTGTCGCTTTCTTCTTCGGTGCCCGCCGAAAGAATTGTAGTTAACATTGCGGATGTCAGCCCTTGAGCATAGTCAATTGGGAGTAATTGTCCAGTATATGCATTTCCTATCTCCCCCTGCCTTTCACATTCCATGTCATATGTATGTGAGCCATCCAGGACTCCTATATATCCAACTGCCCTATATATGATGTGTTCTTCCTGTATTGCAGATACCCTAAAACCAATCGGGACCTGGACATTGAAAATACCCTGCTTATGTGCATAGGTAGCGGGCTTTCGTGTAATTCCATATGCTTCAGCAATACGGTCAAGGCTCTCACCCCCTGCTGTTCCTGCATAGACATTGTCCTGTAATCGCTGCACGTCCATATATACCCCTTCAAGATACCAACTTACTGGCCCAAGGGCTGTCTGGATGATGGAGCCTTCCCTTTTGTCCAAATCATCAGGCACCCTGGACAGCTGGTCTGATAATATATTTGCATACGTTTTTCCACTAAAATCTATCATACCGTTACCTCTGCCTGTATCGGGCCAAAAATTGTGCTTACATCAAAAACACATTGTAAGGCACCCTGTCCCTGGTCTGTAAAAACGAAATTTCCTACGGACAGTACTCTGCCATCTGTAGAAAATGCGTCCTCCACCCGCCTCGCAATCTCACTGGTTACATAATCATATTCTTCACCTATCAGTTCCTCTAATTCAACCCCAAAATTAGGACTGTATATCTGCCATCGGAACCGCTCCGTATTCAGGATGATGTCCACCGCCTGCCGCATGGCAGCAAGCCCGGAACCCATCCCACTAATCTGTCTGGATGACCAGTCAATCATGAATGTATTTGTAGGTCTGTCTACATACTTTAATGAAGTGTCCAGCCCTACCCCCTCCGGTAATGTTGCCATATCGTGCCTCCTTATACCTTTGATAGAATAATATATCTGTTCCCGCGTGAAACTCTAAGCATGACCACCTTATCGCCTACGGCCAGCCCCTCATTAATCACAACAGTACCACCGCCTCCCCCCTGTACCTTAGCCGACCTGGCTTTCACATTTTCTGTCAGTACCAGTGCCACGTTTGGAATCGGCAGCATCGTGTCATCCAGCTTGATGGTTAGTGGGGTAATGGACGAGACAGTACCATATGCTATATCAGTGGGTTTATTGGCCTTTGTATTATCCTGGGCAATCATATTCAACACATCAATCAATTCAGACAATACTTATCCCTCCCAGCTGTTGGAAATCCTTAAACTCGATACTCATGACATGGTCATCTGCCTCAAAGCTGTGTACAACCTTTTCGGTCAGTACCAGCCTGGACATGGATAAATCCTGAATCCTACTTATCCGGACAGGTACTATGGTCCCTGCCCGGATACCCGGAACCCCAATAACATCATCCATGGTCAACGTCTGCACTACACGGTTATAATACTGGAGATACTGTTGGCACATCTGGTCAATCTGTGCTTCGTTCAGGTTTTCGTCCACCTCATCGTAATACTGGAGTAGTCCCCATTTGGATATGGTTTCCGAATCCTCATAGATGTAGGTATCTGCCTTCCCAGTCTCGCTATTTGGCCGTACCAGCTTCACTCGGTTATATGTATCAGAATCAATATCCCGGCTATAGGTATATTCCGTTGCCAGGCTTCTATCCCCTACTACGGTTGTGACGAACATGTCCTTTGCCTCAACCAATGTCAATGCTCCGGAATTATCATAAAAATTATATATCTTTCCTGTTTGGATGATTGTCTCAGACAATGCACCATAAATGATATCCAGGCATGATTCATTTTCCTTGATAAGGCAGGGGAAAGGATATCCTGTATCCACCATTTTCCCAACTGTCAATCCGAAATCAGCCGCAATCTGTTGGATTATCTGTGCCAAGGTCATATTAACGAAAGTATAACTTGCATTCGCTTTCAGATATCGTAGCTGGTCATATGCAGTGTATTCGGATTCCCCTAATTGATTTTCAGTAATCGTGAACACATATCCCTTGAACATCCTTATCCCATCTACCGTAAGTTCCACCGAACTTCCTTCCGCAATCAAAGGAGCATCAACACACGAAAACACCAGCTTGGCAGGGGAATCAAAACGGTTTGTGGTAAGTTCAGCTGATTCGATGATATTTGCATATTCCATAATTGTGGTCTGTGTGGCCCCACCAGGGGCGGGACCAACAGTCTGGACCTGTAAAGAAAAACTATCCATGGTATTACCCCGTTACCTGCAACTGGTCTGCGGCCAGCCAGCCATATGAGCCAATATGCACCGGATAGGGATTGCCTTCTACTATCCGGGTCACGGTCGTACTTAAGTTATTTGCTGTGCCATAAGGCTTTGCCCCATAACTGTCACTCCAATACTTTCCATTGGCGATACAAGGGGCCCCTACCCGCAACACTGGTGTTTCTACCTCCCGCGCTACCTCAGTAGTGGCTTCCGGGGCATCAGCAAGTGGCGTGGCGGGAGTGGTGATGATTGACACCACCTCCGGCTCATAGTTCTTATATTCGGTCAATTCTACCTCATAGTAGATGTCATTCGGTTCACCGCCCTTATCCTTTGTCTTAAAATCGCTGATGATGCATCGGATATTGGTGTCATAGAGTCCTGAACGGGATATGATTAGACGGCATTTTTGCTTCTTCTTTAATGCCTTCTCAAAATATTCAACGTAGCCATCTGGGCTCTTTGCATTACCATTGACATATGGGTCATCTAAGGAGCCAGGAAAGAAGCTTTCCCAGGAAACCACCTTTAGCGATGGCTTCCTGGGAACCACTATCTCACCAATCCCTATCACGGAATATGTCTTGTGGTCGGTTGGGTACTTGATTTCTATCTCTTCTGGATTTACAGGCAGTTTTACCTTCCGGCTTCCAAATTTTATATATATGGAGCAGCCATTTTTAATTTTTGCCATGGTGTGTATACTCCTATCTATCCATGTGATACCGATGTATGCGCCGCGGCCTGCTGGATGAGCAATACCTTAAGCTTGTCCGCGATATCTTTTGATGTCAGGTTTTTTGCGGCGGATTCCGGTATGGATACCGATATCTGTGGTGCCAGGGTCTGAAGTTCCACATTGTTCATATATCTCCGTTCAGCCAGGTCACGGTACAATTTTATATCCTCATCAGATAGGTTGACATCTCCATCTATCTTTTTTACCCGGCCTACATCCCCTACATTTAAATCACCAGCTTCAGGGATGGATGACGTGTCAAACCCGCCAAATGTATCTGCAAGCGAGTCCAGACTGATGTCCATGTTGTCAAGTTTCGAACCTAAATCAGCGCCGTATTTTCCCCATTCAGCTGCAGTTGCACCTACATCCAGGTTTGCCATGCGCTTAATCTGGATGGCATTTTCCCCAAATGTATTGTCTACCCAGCTACTAAGGTTATCCCGGAATCCAGAGACAGCCCCCTGCAGGTTACTTCCGGTAAGAGCATCAATGGCGCCAGCGACAGTTTCCACCATGCTTAAAATAGCATCCAATGCATCTGCAAACAGATGAGCAATTGCTGCTACCGGGTCATTAAATACATTGGCAAAAAACTCCGCAAAGGATGCAATGACATTCCAAAGTGTAGCAAATACATTGTATCCAACCGCGTAAATCATGCCGAATACCTGCCCTACCCATCCACCTACTTCCTGCATTCCAAAACCAAATTGATGGGCCGCTATTAATGCACCTGCCAGGATTGCTATGAACAAAAGAACTGGCCAGTTTGCTGCCATCCACGCTTTTGCGGATGCAAGTGCTCCAGCCACACTAAAACCGGATGCCAGTATTGCCTGAATTTTCATCATCGCAAAGGCAAACCCAATAGCTGCCAGAACTGGAATAATGAAATCCAGGTTGTTCGACACCCAAAGTGCACCTTTCCCAATAATACTTAAGGCCCCAACACCAACTTTAGCTGCCAGGGAAAAGAGATTAATTAACCTTGTCATTGCCAGCTGTGCCTCATCTGTCTGAAGATACTTGCTCCACCCCTCAAAGCTATCCTGTAGGCTCTTCTGGATTTCATTCTTTCCCATTGTAAAAGCCTGGCTTAATGTCATGGGCATATCCCTGAAATTTTTTTCAATATCATCTGTGGCCTTTAACATTGCATTTTTTACAATTTCAGCAGTGATGGCCCCATCTGAAGCCAGTTCCCTTATCTCTCCCACACTCACCCCTAGATAGTCTGCAATCGTGCGGATTATGTTTGGGGCTGACTCGAACACTGCGTTTAATTCCTCACCGCGAAGCACTCCGGATCCCAGTGCCTGTGTAAGCTGCAGGGAGGCGGAAGCAATTTCCTGCTGGCTTGCCCCGGCAATGACGAACTGTTTGTTCAGGTTCTCCGTAAACTGGATAAGCTCTGCATTATTGGAAAATGCTTCCTTTGCGTTTTGTCCTATTTTTGTAATAACATTTGCGGTATCCAGATAGGAGGTCCGTGTTCTCTGGGCTGATGCAAAAATCATGTCCTGGAGTGTTTCCGTGGATTGGAGTCCATCGTTTATCAGGTTCAGCTTCGCGTTTACCTGGGACAGTGAATCAGCTGTTCCCAAAAACATTTCGGTAAGTTTGACCGTGCCGGTGACTGCTAATATCCTTCTGAATGTGGATAGCAGTTTCCCTGCCTCACTGTTAGTTTCCTTGACACTCTGGGTGTGCGCCTGCTGATTGGAGACTACCTGCTGCTGGTTGGACATAATCTGCAGCAACGTCTGGTTCGTCTGCTGCATCTGGCTGCCCAGCTGGCGGATTGCACCTATGATGGCCCCAGCAGATTGCCCCATGGCATGTGTAAGGTTCTGCCCTAAAATGAATGATGCGTTATTCGCCTGCTGGAGGAGCTGGTTGGTTGTTGCAAGGGTGGTATTTATATCCTGTATTGCCGTAACGGTTTCCTCAGAATTTTTATTGAATAAATCCGTCACACTCTTGTCCAACGTGACAATCTGGTTCAGCGTGCGGTTCCCTGCGGCCTCAAATGTCTTAAAAGTAGAGGAAAAATTATCCGTCAGGACAAAAGCCTCATTTATTACACCCATTATTTATGCTTCACCTCCTTCGCCTCCTTCTTAATCAGCTCCCACATCAGGAGTTTTTCTTTGAGGCTCCTGTTAAGGACATCCGTGGGGTACACGCCGTGCTGACAGAGCATGTATTGGCACAGCTTTGAATCCAGCGTGTCCCCGGCAGCTAGTTTTTTGCTTCTTCCTCTACCTCACTAAGTTCGTCATCCGTTGATATGAAACCATTGAAGTTATTGATTTCCCTGACGAGTCTTCCATATTCTCCCGAAGATAACATCCTGCCCGGCACATCCAGCGGGTCAGCTGTCTTGTAATAATCACATAGTTCCGAATCCTTAAAATTAGGGGATATGACACAGGCGTCCACCAGAAGTTTCCCGTATTTCACACTATCCAATTCCCGAACAACCTGCCCGTTGATTTTCTCCCTCTTGGTTGCTTTTGTGGTCAGTTTATTATTGGTTTCCTGGTCAATAATCCTGATTACAAAAGGTACAACGTTCCCAACCTCATCCTTGAACCGTTCGGAAACAATCACCTCTTTAGTCTCATTCATGATTGGCGGCTGCAAAAAAGCTTTAATGTTTGACATGTTATCATCCTCCTAATTGTGTTGGGTCATTAAACCAGTTCAGGACCTCAATGCCTGTGTATGAGAATCCTACTTCCATCTCCAGGAAATCCGCATCTGCATCCAACATGGCCACAGGAAGCTTCTGAAGCTTCACATTGTAGAATACCACTGTCTGGGTCCCTACACTGGTTGTCGGGTCATCATTGGTTATCTGGATAGTAAAATATGGCAGCTTCCCGGTCCTTAAATACTCCTGCAGGAGCCTTAAAAAATACGGACTCCCATAATAAATCGTCATGGACCCACTTAGGGAAACCCCGGTTGTTTTCTTCTGTACCAAGGTCGTTCCCACTACCTTAAAATCACTCTCCTGAAATTCTGCATCAGACTGGAACTTCTTCAGCCCAAACATCTCATGGTTTTCCCCATCAATGGTCATGAATCCATTCCCGGATTTGCCATTAAGGGCATCACGTTCTAATAGAAACATTTATTTTCTACCTCCTTATTGCGTGGCAGTGTTTACGGATACCGTCACTATCATGTAAATCTTCTCTATACTGTCCACTGGCTGGATGGCAACATCAATCCGCACGGAGTCAACACTGTTTCCTTCTCTCACCTGTACATCATCTGCAACAAAGTTCTGGATACCGTTGCCGGCCTGTATCTCATTCAGATAGCCTACAATCCATCCCTTCATAAGATTTCTCCCGGTCTCAGTATTATCAGTCTTTCCGATATAATATAAACTGAACTGTTTATATACATCATTACAGAACTGATTAAGTACCCGCATTACCCGGTTCTTGGAAAATTCCTGACCTTTGTCCACACTGTAGGATGTCAGTGTATTGATATCTGTGCATACCTTGACGGAACCAAAAGTGTCAATGAACACAATCTCACCAGACTGTATGGCTGCTGTTATCTGCCCATCTGTCAGTTTCGGGTTGGCCTCAACCGCATCCGGATATTGCGCATACGTCAGAGACTGGTTATATCTTGCGCCTGCCTCTGCACCTCCCAGCCACCATGTGGCCTGCTGTGCAGTCAGTACCGTACCATCTGACAGCTTGACCCCATTGTTTACGGATATCACCCACTCGCTGTTTACTGTATGTGCATTAGCCATTACAGCCTGGCATTTCTGACCAATGCTGTTAGACACACGTTTTACAAACGCCGCAATCGCCTGTATGGCGGTATCATCAGTGCCATCATAGACCAATATATCAAACCGATATGGTTCAATGGCCGTCAAAAACGCTGCATAATCAGATGATGATATGGCCGGGTCGGTTCCTCCTGCTAATATGACCCCAGCCGTTTCTGTGATGTCAGCCCCGGTTCCATCAAATGTCACCCATGCGTTTTCTTTCAGGTCATCCAACTTTTTGATAGTCTGCTCATCAACTATGGTCCCGTCTATCACCGTACTGACATCAAATGCCCCAGCATGGTCTGCCTGTTCCTGCACGATGATGGAGATATCATTTCCCCTGATACCTTCATACAGCGCCGTGATGGTCAATGCTCCAGATGTGACCGTTGCCTTCTTACCTCCACTTCCTTTTGGCCTGTAAAGCAGGATTTTGATAGGCCCTGTGCTGACATCGCTTCCTTTCATCATTTCTCGCAAAAACAAGGCCTTAGGACTTGTGATATCATAACCGATATATGGCCTTAAATCTTCGCCAGGCAATATTTCCTTAATGGTCTCCGTAGGTCCCCAGGAAAGCGGCTCTGCGATTACCACAATGCCTTTATCCCCAACATTGGTATTGATGTTGCCTTTGGACTTGACATTGATATATACACCGGGCTGCACTTTGTTCTGGTTTGTCCATGTACCTCCTGCCATGTCTACTTACCTCCTTTCAAAACTTTGTCGAGGGCCGCCCTCGCGTCCTCTATGGTGTATTCCGGCTCCTGCAGGATTGCCCTGGCAAAATCCGGTTGATATCCTGACAGGACCTTACTATGCAGTAATTTGTCGGTCGGATATTTCTTCAGCTTCTTCTGTTGCGATATCGCAATAGAGCCTTTAATTTTATTTGATGCTGGCATTGTTTTCCTCCATTATCTGCATCAGTTCATTGTTTCTTGGAGCGCTTACCCGTTGCCGGATATGGAATTGATAATGCATTTCATCATCTTCTGTCTGCCATTGCCGCTCAAAGGTACGTATCTTGGCTGTCCTTCCACTACTGTCTACATAATCAAACAGTTCCAGCGTCCCATCCAGGTACTCTGCTATGGCCTGTATCTCCGCATTTCCATTTACGATATTACGTTGCTGCACAAACACGATATCAACACCCAGGTCACGCAGGAACCTATCATTCATATGTTTTTCAATTTTAGAGGGCATGAAAAAAATAAAAAAGCAAGGGTAGTCTGTCCCCTGCTGGTTTGGGCTGGCATATACCGGATAATCCGGATACCGTGCTGTAAGTACTCCGGCCAGGCTGTTTATGATGTTCTCCAACGTGAATATCATTTGAATGCCTCCCTCACACGCTTTCCCAGTTCCATACGGACCACATCGCGGTATTTTCCGATGGCCGCTTCTTTCATGTATTTTCCCTCCACATACTTAGTCCTGGTTCCAACGGTAATTCCGCCCATGGATGGATTTACCTTTTCCAGCATATTTCCGTTAATTATCAATCCTGGTACAAAATGCTGGTCCATCCGATGTCCATCATTAACATAGGATGCGTGCTGCATGTTATTAGCCAACGTTGTCCTCACGCTAACACCTGTGATGACTGGTTTCGTCACACTGTCCGTTGACCAATGCTGTGCCAATCCCCCAGAACGCGTCCCTGTCCCGGATATACTCACGCCTCCATTGGGCGGTGTCTTTTCCGTAGCACTTTCCACCGCTGCTATGGTTGCCCCCTCTGCGACTTCCACCATAATCCTCGGCACATCTTGCCCTGCCTTGTGCAGTTCTTCCAGGCGCTTACGCATCTGACTTCCAAAGCTTGACATCCCATCACCTCACGATCTCATCCTTGAGCAATCCAACTGCCTGATGCTCCAGGCCTGTAAGCGCCCCTCCTACCGGGTCATAATATCTTTGCGGCCCGCCAGCGAAATACCGTTCCGCCTGGTTTGTGTACCCCAGGTTACCGCCACGGACAATCATCAACTCATCACCGGCCTGGATGTCCACTGACAGGTCACACGCCATCTTCTCCGTGGACCGTTCCGTTGCGGCTGTCCCTCCCATGACAGGACCATCCCGCTTAGAACTGTATACCCTGCACGGGATGGGGTCCGTATTCTGCTTCTGACGCGCCTGTTTCGTTATATTCCCGTCTTTAACCGGTACTACACGGTATATGTCAACCGTATCCGTATACCATCCTCCAAATATCGGATTATCAAATAACATACATTCCCCCCATCCCAATCATACGCGCCATGGAAATAAGCTGCTGTCCGTACTGTGTCGCATTCCAACTTCCCCATTTTGCCATGGATAACGTTATGGCCTCATTATCGTACTTTATGGATGTATCCCCCATGGACGCCTCACTGATGAGGCCCGTCTGCTGACCACTTCCGGCTGCCTGTGCTGCCGTGGCAGAGCCATCTGAATAAGTCTTTAGGTATAGGGCGCTGAAATGTGCCACATACAGTCCTGCTGCATATCTCCATGTTTCAAAGTAACGGCTTGGAAGGATTGACCGGTTTGCATTCCCAATAAAGATACCAAGGATTCCTTCTGGTACCAGGGGTTCCCTTGGTTTCATCCCAGCTTTTGAAAACTGGGGGAAATCCTCCAGGAACATTTCCACGGTGTAAGTACCGGTTTCACCATTTGCTGGTATATTAGCCGCTGTAGCTATCACTCCGTTAAATTGCGCTCCATCCATGCCGGTACCTCCTTATGATTTGTCTTTGCCTCTCCTACCCGTTTGTTCCTTGGTTTCTTCCGGGCGGATATCATATTCCTCTGCCCTCTCTTCTGCAACCGCATCCGCTGCTTCCAGTTCCTTATCCGCTGTATTATCCGGCGTGGCGATGGAGCCGTCCTGGATGGCTGCCTGTACCAGCCAGTGCCTTGCAGCCCAATCAGGGATGTTGCCAATAAAGTCACGGGCGATGACCAGCTTCTGGTCCCCCTCGCGAATTTCAAAACACTTCTTACTGTTGATAAACATAGACTTCCTCCTTAAATCCCATCCACATAACGCATGATGTTCTCATAATACATCTGCACCTCGGATATATTTGCCATGTATGCAGTGTCATAGCACACATTCTCCGCACTCGCCTGGGTCATGACACGGCTTAATGGGGCCAACTCATCCGTTGCCACGAACCGTTCTTTATTGAGATACACGACCATACGGTCCTTTCCTCCCGTACCTGCCCCCTTACACCAGGAGCACCCGCCGATATACAGGTCGCTACCATTGGTCTTAGCTACATTGTTGTCCAGAAGGAACTGCAGTATGGTCTTTTCCGCCAGTTCTGATACCCTGGTGGTAGCCAGGTAATTGAACTGTTCGTAAGGCATGATTATATGGTTTGGGATGGCATCCCTATCATATTCAGCAGCACCCCATACGGCGAGGATGGCATCATTAATATCCTTCAGAATCTGGTCTGGCATCTTGGTGTTAAATGCAGTCCCACTGGATGTGCCTGTCGCTGCAGCACTTGCTATAGTGACGTTTGGGTTGTTAATAAGTCCTGTGGAACCGTACCGTTTAATACCTACATACACATTTGCATCCATATGCTTGTCATAGGTCATACGGATGCCGTCCCGCAGGATACTCTCAAGGCTACGCCCAGTCAGCTTCTCACGCTGCATGTCCACCCACATGACCCTCATACCAATGGAAAAAATGTGGGTCTTGAACAGGCCTTTATCGAAATTGGCCTGTACCATCGGAATGCCATTGGCGCCGCCTGCATGTACCGGACCGTCATCACTACCACCTGTCACACCATACTCCACGTTCATTGCGCTGATGAACTCTGCCCATCCGCCGCCAACCCTCATTGGGATATCACGACCATAGGTGAAGCTGGTAAGTGGCTGACGGACAGTGTTGTCCCGTTTTTCTAGTTCAGACTGCAGGAAGGCACCGCCATTAGCAATGGCAGCAGCATCCATGGTCTGATATTTATGTGGTGCTGCCGCTCCGGTCGGAGAGGATGTCACCACACCTGCGTCAAAAGTTCCCATGTTCTTGAATTTCATGTCTCATTCCTCCTTATGCTCTGTTGCAGGACATAATCCTGATTTCCGCCACGCCGTTTGCATCCTTCTCACCATGCCACTCGCAGTTGGTCAATTCCACCGTCTTCCCCTCATCTGCAGATGCCTCAAAGCCTCCGACAATACCAGTTGGGATTGTATCATTGGCCACAGTCCGGATATACACCTTTCCACCCAGTTTCGGCGTCCCTACGTTGCACAGCACGTTGATGCATCCGCGCTTGAATACGCTCACTGCCTCATCCGGCCTATATTCCCCAGCGGACTGCGAAAGATAGGAGGTCGCGCTCTTAAACTCCCTGGAGGCAATACCAACAAAATCAGCTGCCTTACTGCTCTCCCCAAAGGCAACCACTTTACTGTCTGCATCGTATACCAAGGGAAGTCCGAATGTTACCGCATTGTCCCCTCCCAGCGGATGGGTATCCACTATCATATCCGGCTGTCTGGCATAATCACCTGCATATCCATGTGTCATGTTCTTCCCAATAACCTGTCCTTTCATTACTTCGTACCTCCATTCTGTTTGTGTGGGTTCATGGCATCGTATGAGGCCTGATAAGCCTCAAGGTCTGCCTGAGGATTCCTATCCGTCACTTTCGCTGCATTCTTCTGGGCGGTCTGTGCAATCTTTGCAATGTCGCTCACCTTTTCCTTATCAGTCAAGCAGGAAACCAGGGAATCCGTGACTGATTTTCTGGTAGCCTCATCCTTAATTCCCGCAATCACCGGACGGAGTTGCTTGACTACCGCTGCCATCACGGCCCTGTCGGCAGCACATGCTGATTTATCCAGTTCTTCTGCCGGAACTACTTTCGCCTCAGTTGTTGGCGCCGATGGCTCCCCTCCTTCCCCCGTCAGTTCCTTTACCAGGCTGTCCAGCGGGTCTTCGGCCGGCTTCCCGGTAGGGGCACCGTTCTTTTCTCCTATGATTTCCTTAATCATATCCATCAGCATGTCCATTTTCCCGTCAAGACTGGCTGAATCCTGCGCGCCTTCCTTTGGCGGCTCCTCCTTGGCTGCAGATGCAGCAGGGGGTTCCTGGGCTGTCATATCCTCATCCATTGCCGCGGCTGCATCTACTGCCATCGTTTCCAGCTCTTCCGGTGATGCATCCTTAGCCGCCTGGGCAAACCACTTGAAAAATAAACTGTTCTTCTTCATCTTCCCATTCCTTTCCGACCTTTTCACGGCCTCTACCTTTTTCTTTGAATCTAAAATCGCAACATGCTTCCCGGCCCTTCCCCGTGTCACCACGGCGATATGGTTCCCCCGGATATCATACTGCGAATAGGTCCCATCCTCATTTTCTGTGTAGCTGCACTCATATCCACAGCTGATTTCCCGTTTACCGCCCTGAACCGCCCGGATTAATTCCTCATCCTGGATGTGCAGGTCCGCTATCACATGTCCTTCCCATTCCCCTTCTCCCTTCCGGATATTCTGGGCATGTCCTCTGGCGTACTGGATACAGTTATCCGGCGTGAGAAGTTCCGGCGGGTGTTCATCCGTTACCGGCTTCCCCTCAAAGCTGGACAGTGCCGCTTCAGAGAATACCTCATCTGGAGAGCGGCACACTGTTACCATCTTTGAGTTGCTCCCATCCGGCTTCAGTTCGCTTTCCAGGTACTCCATTTCCCCTGTCCGGGCAATGGGCACATTGCGGCAAATTAAAAAGCCCTCAACCGTTTCCATCTGGTTGGGGCTTATCGTATAGCCATAATATGCAAGCATTTAGTTGTCCCTCCTATTGCGATATCGCAATAAAAAATACCATCGGGAAATTACCTAATGGTATCATACTTTTAACATATCCTTGATTTTCTCCGCTTCATCCTGAGTTATCTCATCATACTCCCAGTCCTCTCCAATAAAGATGCAGGCCTGTTCTGGCGCAGGAATCCACTTCCGTAGCCGTTTATCATACCGTTCAAAGTTCCCGTTCAGGTAGCGGTATAGACGGTCCGCTTTCTTATTCTTACTATCGAAACCATATACAAAATAAAAATCCTCCATATGACCTCCTACTTAATCCGGTCAATGTTTACCGGTACTTCCAACTGCGCAGACAATTCAAACATCTTCTTATTCAACTCTGCCTGTTTCTCCGGTGTCGTTGTCTCCAGCCTGGATTGCTCATAAAGTTTATGCATTGGTCCATCCTTAATTTTGAAGCTTTCCGGCGTATGGAATTGTACTTCAAATTTCTGCCCAGATGGGGCCTTGAAAATACAGTTGACACCTTTATATGCCGAATGCTTATCCAACCAGGTATTCTTTACCCTTATCACCTCATACCCTTTTGCCTTCATAGCATCCGTGACATTCATATATGCATTTGTTAGGTTCAGTGGATTATCCTGGTAGGTATACCGGATTACATCATTTGTGGAGTTAATAGTGTCCGTAATGACTTGTGCATCCAGGCTATGATTGCTGTCTGTTCCCACCTTGCGCAGGAAGGAATCTTTCGTTTTTACACGGTGCTCCAGTCCAATCATAGACACCCCTGTATCATTTGATATCTTGGTCAAATCAGCAGTGATTTCCGGTTCTTTTGCAATGATTTTTCCATATGCATTTGATTTCCGATAAATGGCCTGCGTTTCCTTCCATTTTACAGATTCATTATACTTCATGTCCCTGAACTTTTCAAAGGTTTTCGGCATGTCATTACCACATACCTTTCGATACCGATTATACTGCTTGTAATCATTTAACAGCTTCTGTCGGTTCCTTACCTTTTCTTTATATGCCGCAATCTGCTTCTTGGTTCGTGGGTCCACTGTAATCGGATTCTTTTCAAAACTGGAGAAGTCCTTATCCTTCTGAATCTGCTTATCTGTCTTCCCTATAGTCGTGTATTTGACTAGGGAGTGCAGGCAGTTCGGATGGATGTTCAGATAGGTATTGGACAGTTCATCCGGACCAGATGGGTCAATCTTTCCAAAAGCCTTCGCCAATGCGGGATAATCCGGATTAGTTCCGGAACGGCTATATACCCGGCCTTCCAGCGGGGCACATATCGGGCAGGTGCTGCCAATCTTAACAATCTTATACAGGTCATGCTCTGGGTCCGCTGTCAGGATGGCGGATATCTCCGCTTGCCTGGCAGTTGCCCTGGTTGCCATGTTACAATAGTCCTGCAAAGACCATTTTCGTCCTGCCTTATCCACAAAGGATGTGACTCCATTGCGTTCCAGTTCCTGGGCCATACTAACCGCTGCTTTCCCGGTGCCATAACCAGACGCTTGCTGCTCTGCTACAGCTTGCAAAGCAGTATTCCGAAGTGCCCCCTCCTGCTGCCTACCAACCTGAAACACTTTCTCAATCGTCTTTTGCGCGGTAGTTGACGCTTCCACAATGTCCCCCAGCAGATTGTTAGACAGCTGCTCCACAATCCCCATCTGCGTTGCCGTAAGCCCGGCTGCGTTGGCATAACCATTGGCGGCAGCTTCAGACCGATAAAATATGGACTCTATCATGGTCGGCACATAGTTCCAGCTCTCATCCACCATCTCCTGCAGTATCTGCTGGGTACGTTTGAGGGCTGCCACTTCTGCGTAGTCTACATACCCATTGATACGTTTATGGTTAATCTCGGCAATCAGGCGCCGTTCCGTACGCAGGAATAACATCCGCAGGAACCTGGTCTTATCATCTTTATCCGGTGGCCGTATAAGTGTCGGCATTATCCATCATCCTCCCCGGCTCCAAAGGCTCCAGGCAATGCCAGTCCTGCCAGCGGGTCCTGCATAGCCTTGTAATCTGAGTATGTCCTGCCCTTCGCCTGTTCAATTGCTTCGTCTGATATGGTATTGTACATGCCTGTCTCATCAGCCAGCGCTTTAAGCTCCTTCTGGGCCGTGGCCGCGTCAATCAGGTCGCTCTGATAGACGGACAATACCGCCTGTGTCTTCTTCTCTGTTATATCCGCGACCTCATTGGAATCTGGGGTCTGAAGCGGCGGGAAATCTACGTCCATGTCATCAGGGACCGTCCCCCAGGCAGAGAGGGCCATGATTGGTAACAGGCGCTCCATGATTGGCCGCAGCTGGTTCTCCCGCAGGCCATCTATGTAATCGTAATAGTTGTTCATGTCGCTCTCACCAGTGGCATTCATACCAGCTGGCGACCGTCCAAACAGTTTCGTGACCGGAGTCTTGGCCGCGCCAGCTACATCCATCATCACCCGGTCATATACCTCTGGCAGGCCGGTAAACGTGTACTGGGTATTATGCATGACATCACCCTTGTTGACCAGACGCGTGCCAAAGTTGCTTTCTATCACGCTCTGGGCCTGCAGGGTCTGCCAGAACCGGCGCTGGGCCTCCGCATTGCTGGTTGCAAGCATCTGATCCAGGCTGTCTGTTTCCATGTAGTTAACATTGGCCCGGAAGGTCAGGGATGCTATGTTAGCGGATACATTGTCTCGCTTCACCAGTTCGCTGTATATGGCTTCCAGTTCTGATTCCCCCCAGTAATTCTCTGCTATTTTCTCATTGTACGGAAGTTCTCGGCCCGTAAAGCGCAGGACCCTGCTGTGGTGCACCCTGGATATCAGCGTGCCGCTCTCTTCATCTCGGATGGTATAGTATTCCGGTAGACCGAAGTCCTGGTCTGATGGGTCTGTCACCTGTCCCAATTCCGGATAGATGCCGCTCCATCTGTCCAATATCATCAGCCCAAGGAAGCATCCCGGAAGCACCAGTCCATAGTCCAGCGGCAGTGATAGGTCATCCTGGCCGCGTACCATGATGATTCCGGCCGCACCCCCATACAGTCTGCCCCAATACATCCCTTCAAGGAGGGATTTGCGCAGGTGTACCTTCCGTTCCATCCGCTGCATGGAATCTATGTATTCAGGGGCCACATTGCTTTGGATGGTATACCACTTACGGACCATGTCTCCCGGTATCGTCTCAATGATGTTCTGGACAATCCAATTCTCCCGATACAGGCTGGTCAGCAGCTGGTAATTCTGGGTCATACGGGTAAGTGGGTATTGTGTGGCCTGCAGGAGGTCCTGAGTGCCATATCCCAGCCGCGCTATTGGATTAGAAAAGGCATCCATCGTTGTGACGGGTGCCTGCTTTGTGTCTGCCCGCACATGACGGGTGCTCCTACGTTTTGACATATATCCCTATCCTCCATTCCGGCAACTTCGTGAATATGTAATACCGCAAAGCATCCGGTCCATGGTCCAGCTGCTTCACCGGCTTTTCCTCCCCACGTTCCCTGGCCTTGTCATCCCAGACATAGGACCGCAACTCTGTAATAAGGCCCGTGCATCTCTCATGTATCCTTATCTTGCCTCTGTAAAACATGGATGACACGGCCCGGATACCATCCTCCACATCGTTCTCAGCCGGTTTCACAACATAGCCCCGCCCTCGTAACTCCGTGATAAAGCTGGCCGCTGATGGGTCCGCTATGATATCAGCCATCAAATCCGGATTATTTCCCATGAAATCGACCATATCATCACCATATTGACTGTCCGTTTTCTGTACCTTCTCCACACGGCTGTCCCATCGGTATTCACGGTCCACCCAGATGATGTCTCCATCGTCATAGATGTCCAGATATACACATGGGTTAGTGGTCCCATAGTCCAGTGCAATTGTACGGACACTGAGATATTCCAGCCCTTTTGGCCTTGTATCATCATCATAGATATTAGCCTTTGTGAACATGGTATATATCAGGCCCTCAGCCACAGCCCATAGGCCTTTTATATAACGCAGGAAAAAGACACCTGCGTACATGCTCCGGTATCTCTTCTTTATTTCTTCATCTAAGGACAGGTTATCGTCCATCGTGAAGTGAAGGTATAGCAGCCGTTTAACTTCTTGTCCCTTCTCTTGCAATTCTCTGGCTCTTCTCTGTCCAATGAATCCAATTGCCCGGTCAATCCATCCAACCTTAAACCAATGCATAGGTCCGGATGGATTACAGTTAAACCAGAATTTACTTCCGGTCACAGAGCATCGGCCTGTAGCCTGGTTGACAAAGGACTCGGGCATCAAGGCCACCTCATCGAAAAACGCCCCTGCCGCTGTGATACCCTGTACCAGTTCCTGGGAACCCTCGTCCTTACCACCGAAGATGTAGAAGTAATTGGTAACCCCCTTCCGGGTGACCTCCAGCATATTGGGTGTCTCACCAGACAGATGGTGTATGCATCTATATCCCCGACTCCGTAGCATGGTCTTAAGGTTAGTCAATACATTACGCTGGAAGGAACTGATTGTCTTGCCAGCCATGATGAAGTTTTGGCCGTCAAACGATTCCATTGCCCAGAATATAAATGATAAGGACATGCTTACCGTTTTCCCGGAACGGATGGCCCCATCCGCTATGATGCCGTCATAGTCCTTCACTGGGCTATTTGGCATCCACCAGTGAAGGACCTTACGTTGCTTTTTGGAAAATGGTGCGAACTTAAATATCGGCCTCTTCTTCGTTTTCATCTGACCATCCATCCTCTTCGTTATTGTCAGCCCAATCATCTTCTACTGTACTTTTCAATGCATCCAGGAATCCATCATCCTCCTGCGCCTCATCATCCACACCCATGTTGGCCTTAGTAGCATCCATACGTAGCTTCTGTTCTTCTAAATCCACATCAGATTTAGAGGTCTGCCCCAATACATCCTTAATGGCCATATATGCCTTGACATTCCCATTCATGGCCTCCCTGACCATGGCAGCGCTGATGACAGTTTCCAGCGTGCTGTCCAACCCCAAGGCCTCCAAAATTGGTGTCCAGTCCGGAATATCCACCTCGGAGGTGAGGATGGCGTTCATGGTCTGACGCAGGTTTGCCTTGCGGCGCCTGGCCTCGCCCGATGCTTTCCCGGCTTTGGAGGCATTCGCCCGGCGTTCGTCCGGTGTTGAACTCCTATACTGCATTAGGTTCCTTACATTTGCCAACCACCTCACCTTCCAATCCGGCTCATTTTAGGTACAGAAAAAGCCCCAAGCCTGTTACAGCCTGGGGCTCTTAAAAAAGAGAAAATCAGGGTATCAAATGTATCTGTCTAAATAGCGAGGGCAGGATTCGGACCTGCGACCTCCGGGTTATGGGCCCGGTGAGCTGCCAGACTGCTCCACCTCGCCTTAGTGCCCGGATGGGGGAACCGGGCAAATATCCTTGGGGAGGATAGGAAGCAGCCTTTACACCACTTCCAGTCTACACTATAACATTTTAAATCGTGACATGTGTGACATTCGTGACATTTTTTTCATTTTCCGCTCATAAATCTTTCAAATTCTTTCTTAATGCCATTCTCTGTGGCCTTCCTTCCCATCCTGGCCGCCACTTCCCCCCAGGTCCTATCTTCAAAGAATTTCATCCTGATTATCCGCTGCATCCGCATCGGCACCGTAATCATCCATGCCTCCACCTCCAGCTTAAGTTCCCGCGCTCTGGCCTTCTGTTGTTCCAGGATACGCTCCTCCGCCTCAAGGCTCCCAGGATCCTGCACCACGGAGTATGGTATGCCCTCAATGTGGTATGTCTGCTCCGTATAAGGGAACCCTTGCATGGAACCTTTGACCACCCCCTGGACAATAGTCTTACGTTGCCGCTTAATCCTCCGGATTTCCTCTTCTGTCTCTTTGACTATCGCGCAGGCGTCTATGTACTGTCTTAATATGTCCTTGTCCATCGGTATCACCTCCTGACACAATTGCAATCCTACTCAAGTCATACATGCTGTTCCTGAACCAAGATGTTACCTGGTCCCACTCAAGCTCCCATGATGACGGTTCCGCATCTATCCGTTTGAATGTGTACCTGCCCTTATAGGGTTTTCCACTGTCCGCATAGTGACTCGGTATAGACCGATTAATGCCCATTATAGCCTGCACTTGCGCACTGGTATATTGTCCTAGATAATTCTCATGATCATATACTGCATAAGAGTATATAGGTTTCACCCCCTACCGCTCCTTTCTTTAAATTTCAGTTTAATGTGTCAATGATGACTTACTTACCAACCCAATTTTTCTCATTTTTCTCATAAATAACTTCATTTCGTAATATGTAAGTCCGACACAGGTGTTACCAATCTTCTTATTGTCCATCAAATCTTTATCATATGACTGAATAATGTGTTTACCTGATTTTTTATGTAATAAATCAACGCATTGTGTATACTTATATTTTTTATTGTATCTTTCGTAACAGGCTCCGTATTCATCGTATGATACCTTTGTAAATCCAATTTCTTTTAACTTGTCATCAATATTTTTAAATAATTTCATCATGTATTCCACTTTCTCCGACACTCAGCAGTCGGCTGCTAAATTTTAATATTAGTGGATTATCGCCTGTCCACATGTAGAGCAGCGACCCGTGCTTACGCAATCTTCCGTTGTTGATGTGCCACAATTGGGACAGGTATAAAATCCCTTATCATATGTACATCTCTTGTAAATGTCCTTTTGCATAGATGCTATAGCGATTTTATACGCCTCCTCGATATCGGAAAAACTTTCACCATCATTAGGGATTGTTGTTTTTCTTCTTATAATTTCTATGGCCTTTTCAATTTTCATTAGCTACAGTCCTTTCTCAAATGCTAATTTTCTACTTTTCTACAATCACTGAACCATTCCAAATTAAAACGGTCCGGAACGTCAATTTCTAATACCGGCGAATACTCACAATCTCCATTAACCAACCTGATAGGCCAGTCTGGTAATGAATCTCCTTCTGATTCCATGCTAAATCCAATCACCCAGCATCCTCCATTAATGTGGCTTGCTGTATAGTGCCCTACCACAAGAAGGCTTGCCGTCCCTGCTGTAATTAAACACTGAATCGGCTTACAGCTCCCGCAATTATCAACGTCCTGATTTGTTACCCCATACTCACCAAAAGTATCATCACTATATCCCTGAAATCTTAAAGTTTTCATTTTTCTTTCCTTTCCTCCGGTTCTATCGGAAATGTTAAATTACTCCATCAACGCCGCTATCGCCAAGAAATAGCTTACACACTCACGGCACATGTAGTAGCTGTCACCGTGCCGATGAATAAGATACATCTCTGGTCGTCGATATCCACACGCAGAGCATTTTGCAGATTCCTTAGTGGTTTTCCTGATGGACATTTCATAATCATTTATTTTTTCTTTCATGCTCCGGCTCCTTCATGTGCCGCCAGCAGCATCCTGTAAGCCTCCAGCGCCATCGTGTGTTTAGTGTAGTGGTATGGCTGTTTCTCCATCCAAGCTGGTCCCATTAGACGCAACTGATCCTCCTCAAACTTAATCATGCTTTGAAGGATTGACTTATCATACGTATCTACTGGCTTAGCTTTTTTCGGCGGATACTTTGCAGCATCTTCCACTTTCTGCTGCACTTCCGCAGCGGATTCCCCATCATGTTCCTCTGGAACTACCTCTGGCCTGCGCTCTGAACTATAACACTCCAGCTTGCAGTCCCCACGCCTGACACAGTCCCAGCAGCACGCCTGGCTGCAGTTCTCCCCGGTACCTGGGGTAAGTTTATGGGCCTCCTCCAGGGTGCAGTCAAATTCCGGCCGGTGGATGCACTTCCCGGACTTTTCTGGATGGGTCTGTTCCGGCCTTGGTGGTTCTGGTCCCGTCTGGGATTCCCCACTGGGTTCCGGCTGTCCCTTATTCCTGTTCCAATACTGATATTCTTCCTCCAGGCGGGCATTTTCCACGTCAAACACTGTCCGGCCCGTATCCGTATAGAAAACTGTAATGTCCTGCCTTTTAAGGACTTTGTACGTCAGGCCAAGGGCCGCCACCTCACACTCCTTTTCAGGCCTTGCATACCCGCTATCCAGGTATTTCCTGACAACCGCGGCAATCGTGGCACCATAGGCACCATCAATTGTCCTGTCACTGGCAGTGAAATGTATTACCTCTGGTCCTGAGTCCTGTTGCGATATCGCAATGGTTTCCTTCCCAGAATCCGGTTCATCCTGTGGCAGCAGGTCTGCCGCTGATATGGTATAGGCCTGTTTTTCAGGACTGCCGGTCACCATCTCTTTCCTGGCTTGGGCAGCTGCCGCTACATCTTCCGGTTCCACGCCGGGTAAGTCCGTCAGTTCAATCTGGCCAGGAATGGCAATGTAGGGTATTTCCTTCGGCTTCTTCATCTCCCGTATCTGGACCACCGTCATGTCCGGGGTGACTTTCTCCAGCTGCTCCGCGTCCAGGCTTAACATCTCCTGGAGCTGGGACTTGTTGAAATCCTTATACTTCTCATCCAGGATTGGGCTGTTCCCATTCACAGAAAACTTATCGTTCCGCGTTATGTACCTGGATGTGGTCGAAGCACTGAAACCGAACCGGTCCTTCGCATATTCGCATATATCCTTGTATCCAGCCTCCTTAAACAGCTCATTCCTGTTCACACATTTGAGATAATAGCCAATTGCTATCACGCTCCTGGCCGCTGACTTAAGGTTGGCCTGTATGTAGATTTCTGCATCCTCCAGGCTGACCCCCTCATACCACTTCTGTGCCGCTGGGGCTGTCTCCTCCACGGCGCCGGTTACCAGTTCTTCCATGTCCTTTCCTCCCCTCAGTTTTTGTGTATCTATACCCAGGTACCGTGATGGTCCTGGGACATTCGTCAATGTAATTAATCAGACCATCTGCCCGCATATCCCGTAAGTGGTTGAATATCGTAGATGTTGATGTATATCCTACCCCTTCCGATATCTCCCTGGTTGTAGGCGGGTATCCATGGTCCAGCATATAACCGGTTATGTAGTCAAGTATCTTCTGGTGTGTTTCCTTCATTCCCTGCTCCTTCCCCGGCCCACTCCCTCACCTGCTTTAGCATAAGGGCATCATAGTCCGTATCCCTCTGGTCAAAATTGTGGAACTGGTTCTTTGGACTTGTTGCTACAGCCTTATCCTTTCTCTCTTTGCTCTGCAGATAAAGCGTTTCAAACTTCTCTCTGAACTTTCCGGCGCTCCGGATGTTACTTCTCCAAAAGGGGCTCTTGATAGCATAATCAAGGGCCTGCTTTATCTGCTCTCGGCTCCGCTTATCCAGACGCTGCATCCGCTCTATCTCCATTGCCCATTTCTGCCTCTCAGCATTTGTCCCTGGCACCTTGGCATTGGGCAGCTGCTCAAGGATGGATTTTATCAGTCTATCAATACATACTGCCTCGAATGACTCCGGCAGGAACGTTGCTGGCTCCGGAGGAGGCGCAACTATCTCTTCTTTATTACTATTTAATTTACTTTCTTTTACTACAGGGTCATTTGCAGCCGACATATCGCCATTTGTAGCCTGCGAATGGTCATTAGTTCCTGACATATCCTCAAAAAAGGGTACAAAAACCACACCTTTGCATTCATCATTTTGCAAAAGCCACAGTTCCTTATATACGGTCTTGTCTCTTCTTCCTAAAGCGACAGTCCAATAACTCCTTTGGATACCTTTACTGGTTAAGACTCCCCACCTGTCAAATACCCTTTTATCAAAGAGATTTATTTGCAGGCAGTAGCCCACTGCCTCACGGACAGTACCGGAACCTATGCCGCAGCCCATCTTCCTGGCGGTTGATGCACAATCGTCAAAGCCCCATCGGTAAAAATACCCTTCACTCCCAAATGCCCTTTGGCAGAGATAAAAGTATATGGAAAATCCTACCCATCCCTGCGCATCCAGGAGCTTATCAATTTTTGTATCACTGTCGAATATGTCAACTGACCAGCCGGCGTAATCAAGTTTCTTCTTTGCCTTGCCTGCCATGTTGCATTTCCTTTCATTCATAAGTGGGAACGGGGCGGCGGTCAGAAAGCCATGATTGAGCCGCCCCTTGTAACACCTCCGGCATCCAATACCGTGACATATCAGCCTGGCCGGAGGAGGTAAAGCACCTTATTATCCTATGATTGTGATACGTCTGCTGATTTCCTCAGGCATTTCCATGATGGCATCCGCAAAGTACTTCTTAATGTTCGCAACCGCCTCGTTCTTCCAGATGCCATTCTCCGCCTCGACAATCATGAAGGCCGGCTCATCCTTATCACCAATCCGGAACACAAACTTACTGGCAGGCTGCGCAACCTCCTGGAACGTACGGTAAGGTATCAGTGTCACCGGGTTGGGGACAATCACATCAGCCTTGGCTGCCACACCCACGGTCATGGTGGCTACCTGGGACACGCCATCATCCGAATAGGACTGTTTATTCTTTCTCTCCACGTTCCCGGCCACTTTCATGATTAACTCCAGGTCCGGGCTGGGCTGGAAGTTGGCCTGTATCTCAATCATGAACTTCTCCTGGTCGTACCAATGACCAAACTGGAACTCGGAAGTCACCGCGCCCACTTCAATCAGGCATTCCCTGTTACGTTCCGCATCTAGTGAGGACATCAGCCTCACACGCTTCGGTCCCATGATATGGATGATCATATCCCTGCCTTCCGGGAACTCCTGGCTACAGCTGCCTATGTAATCCACCATGGATGATAGGCTGTGGGTTTCGATTGCTTCTGCCCTCTCTGGCACATCATACCGTTTCAGGTTCTTGTTGGCATAGGTCCTGCCACATATTTCAATCACCTCAGTCTTCTCATTTTCCCTTGCCAGTCCCTCTACATGTTCCAGCGCTTCTCTTAATCCTTCCATCATCATACTTATCTCCTTTTCTTTTTATTGGTTAGCCGCTGCCCTTAAATCAATAGGGCCTTTACGGGGTTCCTCATAAATTTCCCCAGTTGCTGGGTCAAATGTCTGTGCCGCTGGCTGCCGTACTTCCGTGTACGCCGCCGCTGGCGCCGCCGCAACAGATGTGACCTGCGGGCGGTCGCTCCCGTACTCGGACATCTCGATGCGTCCTGTGTTGATATCCTGCCCAACCAGGAATACCGTCTGGGATTTCTGGAAGCCAGCCAGTTTGGTCTTAATATCAAACTCGATATCAATGGTCCCCCGGCTTCCTGGCTTGAATTTCAGGTTGATGGTCATCCCCCGTGCTGCTATTGGGTCCATGTTTGGGTCCAGGATATTCCGTCCTATCTGGGCCAGGGCCATTGTGAACTTTTCAGCCAGTTCCCCACCGGCTATATTGTCAAATGTGATTGCCACTTACTCACCTCCTCCCACGCAAAGAATATCTATGAAAAGAAATCATCAGCCACATTCCCTTCCGTCTGTGTCGGCGGTGCTTCCTGTGATGGTGTTTCCTGTTCCTGAAACTCTGGGTCCGGACTCTCTGCAGGCTGCTCTGCAGCAATGTTATCCACATCCGTCTCCACATACTCCTTGGTACCATCCGCATGGATGACAGCCATGTCCGCATCAATAGCCTGTATCAGGTCGATACTCATAATGCCCCACTTGCTGATAAGCTGCCGGAGCATCGTCTTATATGCCATTCCATCAAAATCCTTTGCCCAGAATGTCCACTGTGTCCCTTTTTCCAGGTCCTTCTTGTATCCTGGGCTATATTTCTTGGCATGGGCTACCATTTTTCCCTTGCTCCAGTACATAGCCTTTCGGAATCCGTTCAGATACTCAAACATAGCGTAATATCCAATGGTAGGGGACTGTTCCCTGGCTTCCTCATCCTCAATCAATTTGACTTCAATTTCCTCATTCAGGGGGTCAAACCGAAGCAGTTCCCCTTCCTTGATTGACATCACATTGAGTTTTTTATACTGACCGCTTCGAAGGGCCAGCTGGATATATCCCTTATAGCCAAGCTGGAACTGCGCTTCCTTGGCTCCCTTGCTCCGGTTATCATATGGGACCATATAATATTGCCCCAACTGTGGGCTTGGGGAAAGATTAAGTGATTCCCCCAGAAGCGCAGCACTCAATATACTTGGATTCGTGCACTCCTGTAGCGCCGGGGTGGCCTGTACTGCAGAAATAATGCTGGAGATGAACCTCGTCCCATTCTTCCCACCGATTACACTGTTAATCTGATTCTTGACCGCATCCTGGGTAAGGTATGCAGTCAGCCCCTGTTTCGGGGCCCTGCTGGCCAGACTGTTTCCTACTGCCATGGTATTTTCCTCCTCTTATCGTTTCGGTACCGGCTCAAACCGGATGCCATTATTGTTTAAAAAGTCCTTAAGGGCCACTGCCTGTGACCGGGTCACGTACACCCGGAAATCAATCACATTGACCGGGTCCTCCACTGTTTCCGTTTTGGGCTGTGGTGCTGTCTGCACCGGCTTCCCTGCATTGATGACTTCCTGGGCCTCTGCCTTTATCCGGGCATCCCTCTCTGCCTTTATCCGGGCCTGCTCCGCTACATATTCCTGGCGCTTCTGCTCCGCGGCTTCCAGGCGGTTCCGCTCCGCCATCGCGGCGCCGATATCGTATGTCCGTAGGAATGCCTCCTTCATCTCCCCTGCATAAGGGCTGTCCACCTCATTCAGGATGGCCAGTCCCTCGTCCACTTTCTGGATAAGGGACAGGATTTCCTCCTTGATGGCTTTCATGGTTGTGGATGCCAGGGCATATTCCGGCTTCATCACGCGCTCAAAGGGCAGATACGTGATGATATCCTCATGGATGTTACTATCATAGAAATCCCTGACCTTGGCTGTCTTTTCCTCACGCTGGCGGCGCTCATAATCCTTGACCTGTCCGTCAATGTTATCAAGTGCCCTCTGGACAATCCCAATGATTTCCTGCACTTCTTTCCCAAACTGTTCATCCGGTTCCAGAAGCTTCTTGCGGATTTCTGTCCGCTTGCCTTTAAGGGCATCCACAAACTTATTAAGCCTGGCCCGGTCCGCCTTGGCCTGCTTGATTGTATCATCCGTATATACAGATACTGCATAGCTGTCAGCGGCGGCCACAACCTCTGTCTTCAGTTCCTCATAGTTCCATTCGATTTTCTGGACAAACCCGTCATCCTGCGGGTTGTATATCTTCAGTTCCATATTGCCTCCTATTCCTCAAAAACAACGCCCATATCAGACAGGAACTCATAAATCTTATCTTCAAGGGTCTGCTTATTCTGCATAGCCGACTGCTCTGCCTCTTCCTTACTACACTCAACAACAAATCCTTTCCTTTTAAGGCAGTCCGGGCATACATCAATGGTAATTCCGTTATATCCTACCCCCTTCATCCGGATTCCTTCTGACTGGATTGTTATCTTAGCCAGGTCATCCCGCCCCTTGCTCTGCTTACAGATATCGCATGTATAAACTTCAGTCCTCATATCCTCGCCTATATCGCCGGGAGAATCAAATCCGGCCTCCGCCCTGTGACCACGCAGTCCCAGAACCGCCTTTCGGCCTCAACCAGGTACTTGATATCCTCCTCAACGTCCTTTCTTTCAATTAAATAATGTTTTATTGTAATCCGCAGTTCCCCGCCCCAATCACTCTTTAACTGGGCCTTAAGGACTGCAAAATCATATTCCGTCACGGCCAGGTAATGCAGGACCTGGCAGAAATAGTTATCCGGTATCCGGTCACGCCACTTCTCACGTTGCATACTCTGCAGGATGTTGGTGGTCTTAATCTCCAGGATTCCATGACGGCCATCGTTATCCACAAGTTCCCCGTCCAGGGAGGCGTGCATCCACGGATAGGCCGTGTTTATGAACATGTTATCCTCATCATAGGTCACCTGGTATTGTGGATAGTCCATGGCAAACAATGCCCTTAGGTGCTTCTCTGCTTCGGTCCCATAGCGGACATAATCACGGTCGGAAATATCTTCTGGAATCACCAGTCCACGCTTCTCTTCCCACAGCTGCACATTATCCTTGTATGGATTCATCCCCACACAGGCGCTGGCATCAGAACCGCCGATATGGCCTTTGCGTCCTTCCAGCCACTCTGCACGGCTCTTAAATATGTATTTGTTTACCGACATCCTGCCCACCTTCCCTTGCCATAATCCTCCCGCAGTAGGGACACGGTGTAATCTCCCCCAATAGGGACCAGGTCCGAAACCCACAGCTACAGTTAAGTACAAAAAACGGTGCCGTAATCTTTACCTGGCTGTCTGGGTACCGCTCTGGCCGGGGCATCACACCTTCTCCTTTTCCGCCAGGATTTCTTTGACATGGTCCATCATGTATTCATTCGTTTCTTCTTTGACCAGTTTCTGGAACGTCATCATGGCCTTCAGGGTGGCATCTGCATTACCCTCGCAGTATTCCTTCAACATTGACATGATTGACTTCCCAAGGCACTCAATTACATAAGGGGGATTCATCCCCTCACCTATAATCGCGCACTGGGACAGGTGTCTGACTTGGCCGATGTTACTTTCCGCTTCATGGATGCCAACTGCGAAAAGTAGCTTACATGGGTCTAACTCAGCATTAGTCTTAACTTCTCCGAAACTGCACTCGATTGTTCCTTTAACCATTGATTTTTCCTCCTGAATCCCTTATACTAAGGGTGATTAAATTTTATTAGTTTCCTTAATGCCGTTCGGTGCGCCAACACCTGCGGCATCTTTTTATTTCCGCGTTCATAGGCCCCACCTCCTCTCATATGATTATGTATCCGCCCCAGGTCAGTGCCAGCAGAACTGTGCTGATTACGGACGTAACCAATAATGCTGCATTCCATTTTCCCCTCTCCTTAAAGGCCCTGCGGCTCTCCCTAAGGCTACCTTTCAACCAGGCACATTTCTGCCTCAGTTCCTCATAGGTCGGCTCCTCCCGTGATGGCATCACCTGTATCATTGCACTTGTCCTCCTTCTATTTCTTCAACAGCAGCGTCAATCTCTTTCATGGTTCTTCCCAGGTACTGGGCAACCAGATTCGTCTGTATTACTATGTGCGCCCGCTTCCCATGCTTTTCGTAGATGCCTATGGGATACTTGCCAACCCTAACTTTCTCAATTAGGTAAGGCACATCAACGCCAAAGATTTTTGCTGCTGTTTTGGTTCTTATCCGGTTTGGACGCATCTCCTCTCACTCCTTTCTTACTATGTTGATTTTAATGCCTAGTTTACTGCTTTCCCTTCATGTGCTATACTTTTCTTAATTAATTGCAAAGGAGACCGGTTATGAACCCACGCGATGAAAAAATCATTACTATAATTCATAAAAAACAACGATCTGACTATGAAAATTTTGTCCCCTTTGTCGTCATTCAACGCTCATTACCTTGGACAGATGGAACAGAACTCACAATTGATTTACTTAACCTGTCTGAACAGGGGTATCTGTGCGCAAAAAATCTTCCAACAGAATATTCTGGCTTTTGGTATGCTCTTACTGCTCAAGGAAATCGTGAATATGAACGCATTTTCTATGACAACACTGAAAAGAAAAAGAACCGAAATATACAAATTTTGAGTACTCTTATCGGTGTTGTTACAGGATTTCTCCTCGGAAAATTTTTTTAAAGCTTACTGGCAATTCCAAGTAACAAACCAATAATCACACTCAGTTCTGTAATTATGATTGTTGTTGAGTGATTTCTCATCCCTTCTTTTACTCCTTTTTTATTTGCTAACTTCCTCTGGTGTCATCCCCTCACTCCTTTAACGAAAATTCAATTTAATTGGATTTTTGGGGCAAAAAAATATAGTCTAATGGCATCTTGTAGAGTTCGCTCAGCTGCCTACTCTGCGACATTTTAGGCTCTGAGTTCCCTTTCTCCCAACTGACTATCGTCTGTTTTCCTACATTTAATGCCTTTGCTACTGCTTCTTGGGTCAATCCTGCATTTACTCTTGCGGCTGCTAAACTGATTTGAAACTCCGCCAACTTAATCACCTCACTTTCCATAGTGCCATTATAAATTCATTTTAATTGAATGTCAATACTAAAATTCATTTTATATGGATTTTTAGTTGAAATTTATTTATTTTTATTGTATCATATAAGCATGGAGGTACTTAATATGCCGGATGAAGAACAAAAAAAAATATTTGCAAAAAACTTAAATAGGTATCTATCCTTATCCAATAAAACACAAAAAGAAGTTGCCGATGCTATCGGTGTAATACCAAGTACGTTTAATACTTGGTGTCAAGGTATAGCCTTGCCAAGGATGGGAAAAGTACAGGTCTTAGCTGACTATTTTGGTATAAATAAAACCGACTTAATTGATGAAAAATCTCCAATATCCATAAGTTCAAACAAAGGAATCATCATCAAGGTCCTCGGCTCCGTAGCGGCCGGCATCCCAATCAGCGCCGTTGAGGATATCATAGACGAAGAGGAAGTCACTGAAGACATGGCCCGCCAGGGAAATCTGTTTGGCCTGCGCATCAAAGGACATTCTATGGAGCCAAACATCTGTGATGGAGATACAGTCATAGTCAAGGAGCAGCCTGATGCCGAAAATGGTGAGACTGTGGTTGTTCTCATCAATGGGGATGAGGCTACCTGCAAAAAAATATATAAGTATGAGGATGGGAGTATTCGTCTGGTACCAAACAATCCAGCATTCTCCCCCAAATTATATACACTGGATGAAATCAGTACATTACCAGTGACAATCGTTGGAAAGGTGATTGAGTTACGAAGGAAATTCTAAATATATAAAAAGCAATTGCTTTATATAAAAATTATTTACCGAGGAGGATAAAACTATGGCACTAATCAAATGCCCAGAGTGTGGAAAAGAAATCAGTGATAAGGCAGCAACCTGTCCGAATTGTGGATGCCCAACAAATGAATCACCGAATAATGCCCAGACTCCACCATTAACAAATACATCGTCACCAACTGTGGCCAGAAAGAAGAAGGGGCATGGATGTCTTTTCTGTATTATTACTTTCTTTGCTCTATCAGCCTTTGTTGGGTTTTGGGCTTCCAAAGATAGTTCAACTGTTAAAAATGACAATGTAATTGAGTTCACTAAAGAAGATGCTGCAGACATAGACGATAAAGTCTGGGAAAACGTTGAGATTGCTATCAAGGCAAATAATGTGATAGTAAATAATTTTGACAAGGCTCTATCTGGAGAAATATCCCTTGTAGACTATTATGATTCCTGTAAGGAGGCCTCAAAAGTTTTAGGCGGAAACTCAACCAAATTTCCTAAGTCAGACAATGACGGCGCCAAATCCTATATCCAGTCATCTACGCAATACGTTATACAGGTTCAAATTCTATCTGATTCTGTAATAAAATACATTGACAAAGCAGAAACCAAAAATCTTTCAGCCGTTAAATCTAATATTGAACAGTGTTCTGAGTTAATAGCTGTCGTGGCTCAAAATCGGGGTGTGTTTTTAAGTACAAATGGCTTTACGGATGAAGAAATCAAGGAACGCGCTGAACAAATCTCTGTTGAATAATTAAATATCAAAAAGCCCCTGTGCTACCAACACAAGAGCTTTTAATGATACTATTGCCGGGCTGGAGCCACGGTATAATATCGGCCTCAACAACCATATTATATCATCTGGCACCCATTCTGGCAATGGGTGTCTTTTTTATGCCCATTTTTAAGGACCGTTGCGATATCGCAACAGAAAGGATGATATATATGGCACTAATTCAATGTCCAGAATGCGAGGGTAAGGTTAGTGACCGCGCCTCCTCCTGCCCACACTGCGGATTCCCGCTCAATACAACCGCTGCCCCTGCTCCTGCCCCAAAGCGTGGGCGCCCCAAAAAGCAGGAAGAGCCAGCGTTTCGGCTGCCAAATGGGTATGGAACCATCAGAAGATTAACAGGGAACCGTAGAAAGCCATACGTTGCCCTGGTAAACCCTACACAGGTATTCAACGATGAAAAGGGAACCTCCCATTACAAATATGACCTGCTTGGGACCTTTGCGGAAAAAATAGATGCATATAATGCAGTCATGCAGTATCACAAGAGTCCTGGAGGGCTGAACAGCAACATAACTGTCAAGGACCTATTTAATAAATGGGTTGAGCATCATATGCAGGTAAATAACTATCCTGATTCCATGCGGAAAAAATATGAAATGGAGTTTGCCTACTTGTCTCCTTTATACAAAATCAGGGTCCTGGATACCAGCCCGGCTACACTGAAAGAAGCAATCGAGAATGCATCCAAAATTGGAACCCGTGGAAAAACCAAAGGACAGGTTGTTGCTGCCACGCCAAATATGAAAAGCAATATCAAAGGCCTACTGAATATGATGTATGACCACGCCATATTTCTCCGCATCCTTACAGTAAACTATGCACGCACCTTTGAACTCAAATTCGATATCGTTCGCCGCGAGGGCCGCCCTTACACGCAGGCCGAAAGGGATATCCTATGGAGACATTCCGGAACCCTCTTTATAGACATGACCCTGGTGCAGTTCTATTCCGGCTGGCGCCCCAACGAGGTACTTAACATCGGGATAGATAATGTGGACCTGCAAAACCGTACATTTACCAGTGGTTCCAAGACAGAAGCTGGAATCAACCGGACCATTCCCATACATTCAAAAATCATTCCTATAGTAGAGCATTACTACAAGGAGGCACATGATATAGGACGCAATGTACTATTTGGTCGTACAAGCCCACATAATGGCCAATATACTTATACAGACAATTCGTTCCGGTATGGCCTATTCAAAGACTTCGAGGAATTAGGAATCAAGGACCATGTGTTGCACGATGGCAGACATACATTTTCGACTATGGCAAAAGAAAATGGGGTAGATGACTTTGCCAGGAAAAAATTTATGGGACATAACATTTCAGACCTGACAGACCGGGTATATACACATTTAGATTTGGAGTGGTTCCGGACGGAGATAGAAAAGATAAAGTAGTGTTGATTATTGTGTTGATTATTATGTTATTATTTATGGCCTTGCTTTCACTTTTGATAAAATACATCCTATCACAAAATAACGTATTTACAGTGTTCTCTCCATTTGACCAGATATTTCCCCCGCATTCACACTATGTTCACACTTCATTCAAAAACCTTTTACACAATCAACATTATTTCTTCATGTTTTCCCTATATACTTTAACCATAGACAGTTAGAGATAGCTGCCACACAAAAACGCTTACAAGATTTTTTTCATAATACTCGAGCTGATAAGAAATTATCAGCTCTCCTCCCTTTTAATAATACTTTTAAAAAAACGTATCATCCATTGGATGGTACGTTTTTTCACGATGTGCGTATTCACTGGGGTGTGTCAGAAAAACAGGATCCTGCCCAGGCCCAGAAGGAACAGGCCTCCGACAAGCCCCACAATCAGCTTCATGGCCATATCCTGGTCCCCCAGCCATTCCCACAGGCCTCCCCTGGATTCTTCCCCGTCAGTCCAGCTGTCGGATCCGTCTGATGCATCATTCCCCAGGTCATCACCAGTCCCTTCCTCCGGCATATCCAAAAACACAACAGGCGCCGCCTGGTCCTTCCTGGTCTCCTCCCCGGCAGACTTAAGCGCCTCCCTGGCTGCTTTCCAGTTACTTTTATCCACATAATAATTTGTAAATGGAACGATTTCCACAATTCCTTCTTTAAACCGGTTGGTAGGCACTGTATTCTGGCCTTCCTCCACATAGTACGGCACATTGGCGGCCTTTAACGCTTCTTCCAGGTACACGGTGTCAACATCATGCCCGTTAGACAGGAGCACCGGCTCCTTTACCATTGAGAAAGAGGCCTCAAAATCAGATGCAGCGTCAATCAGCTGTTCACCACAGTCCTCACACACAACCTCATCCCTGGAGAACCGTTTCCTGCATTTCGGACAAATCCTTCTTGTTTCCATAGCTGCTCCTTTCCGGGTCCCGGTCCTGGCGTCTCATGATGCGGCCTGAGATACGCCAGCAGGACCTCGGTCTGTCTTTTGTTTTGCTGTATGTCCATTATAGCTGTACCATGCAGTATTTTCAAGGGAAGGTTTTCCCATATATACCGGCATGCCTGCCGCCATATCTGCCGCCATCCATTCCACCATATCTTATTGTGTCCGTTTTATAGGGTACATTTTATCCACAGCCGGATTCCAGCCCCCTATATCAGGCCTTGGCTCATCCCCTTGTCTTTCCTGTCCTGAATCCCTCCGGCAGTGTTACCTCCTTATATAAAAACAGCAGGGCTGTCAGGTTTGGGAATGCCATAAGCCCGTTCCATATATCTGACAGCATCCACACAACATCCAGCCTGGCCTCGCTGCCGAGGAACACCGCCCCGAGAAACAGCACCGGATAAATCCGGGCAGCAAACCATGTTCCCGCCCGTTCCCCCAGACCGGTCCCCCTGATAAAATAGGCGGCTGCCTGCCTGCCCAGGTAAAACCACGCCATGATGGTTGCAAATGCAAATACCACCATGGAACCGCTGACCAGGTATTCCCCTGCGATTCCCAGCCTGCCGCTGAAACACCAGGCAGCAAGGGCGGCTCCCTCATAGGGCGCTGCATCCAGGGCCGGGCCTGTCATGCACAGGATGACCAGGGCCGTAAGCGTACACAGGATCACGGTGTCAAAAAAGACTTCGAACATGGCCCACATCCCCTGCTCATGAGGCGTTGTGTCCTCAGCCGGACCATGAAGCACGGCCAGGGTGCCAAGCCCCGCCTCATTGGAGAACACCCCCCTGGAAATGCCGTAGCGGATGCTGCGGCTTACCACGTACCCTGCTCCCCCTCCCGCGGCTGCCTCGGGGCGGAACGCGGATGACACCATGGATGCCAGGGCGCCGGGGATCCGGTCGTAGCAGGAAAATATCACAATCAGCGAAAATACAATATAGATGCCGGAAGCAGCAGGCATCAGCTTCTCGGCCACATTGCCAATCCTCTTTATGCCACCGCAGATGACCAACATCAGGACTCCGGTAAATACCAGGCCTCCGGTCAGCACCGGGACCTTCCATGTATATTCCATGGTGCTGATGGCAGAATTGGCCTGTACCATGCTGCCCATGCCCAAGGAACACATCAGGCACAGGAAGCTGTAGAGGATTCCCATCCCCTTTATCCCAAGGCCCCGTTCCATATACACAAAAGGGCCGCACACATAATGTCCGTCGCTGTCCTTATACCGGTAACGGATGCCCAGCATGGTCTCGCTGTAGGCTGTAATCATTCCGATAAGGGCCGACACCCACATCCAGAACAAGGCCCCCGGACCGCCTGCTGTCAAGGCCGTGGCCACCCCGGCAATGTTGCCGGTTCCCACCGTTGCCGCCAGGGCCGTGCATACGGACTGGAACTGGCTGATGCCCTTTTTCCTGCCCGTATCACTCCCTTCTCCCGTTCCCCCTGATACCTTTCCTGACAGGATACGTCCTGCCGTGTTCTTCCACCAGTATGAAAATCCTCTTATCTGGAAAAAATGACATTTAAAAGTAAAAAATATGCCAACCCCCAGGAATATCACAAGGGTCCATGGTCCCCATACCATACCATGTACCTGTTCCAGCCATTCCATCATCTGCTGCCTTACCGCCCGGCGTCTGTTCTTATTAAATGTCTTATTCCGGCAAATGCCGCGCTATGACAATTCCAGGAATTTTCTTATGGATGTACCTCGCATTTTATGGTGGTTTATGATAAAATAATGAATAGGTATCATAAAAGAATGAATGAGAAAAGAGGTATGCCGATGCCAGGTTTTACAACCCATTACGTTCTAGGCATGAAAGCATACAATGATATGCCGCAGAACAATCTGAAGTTTATCATTGCCAAGTACCGGTGGCTTTATCAGCTGGGACTGCAGGGGCCGGATATGTTTTTCTATAACCTGCCTATCCTGCGCCACCGTGACCACCGCAATGTGGGTTCCCATATGCACGAACACCATGTGAATGATTTTTTCCGGTGCTGTTTCCTCCAGCTTGCCAGGATTGACTCGCGGCAGCAGCGGGAAGAGGGGCTGGCCTATATGTGCGGTTTTATATGCCATTATATCGGCGATTCCATATGCCACCCTTATGTATATGGACGGATTGAATATGACGTCCATCATCCGGGCGCTTATTACCACGGACTCCATGCAAAACTGGAGAACGACATTGACGCCCTGCTGCTACAGAAGTACAAGAGGAAGAAGCCGTCCCAGTTCAATCAGGCCGCTACCATCTGCCTGAATGGCATGGAGACACAGTTCATCTCCCGTTTCCTGTCTGACTGCATCAATGAAGCATTTTATCCGCTCAGCTATAAGAACCGGTATCAGGTCACCGCGCCCATGATCCACAGATCCATACTGGCCCTTCGTTTTGGCTGCCGCACCTTATCAGATCCCAACAGCAGGAAGAAGGACAGGATTGAATTTTTTGAATCCATTTTCCTTAAGAATCCAGTGGCCTCCAGCAAGCTGGTGACGGATGTGGTTGAAAACCCGGCCTGGAGCCTGAACCTGCATCATGAGACATGGTGTAATCCATGGGATAAGCGGATTGCCTCCAAGGCATCCTTCCCGGACCTGTTCAAACAGTCCCTGGGCAAGCTGAGCACTATCTTTTATATGATTAATTCCATGCTGGACACAGGACAGCCCCTGCGCAAAGGCAGCCTGGAGATGCTTTTATCAGAACTGGGCAACTACTCCTACCACAGCGGACTGCCCTGTATTGATGAATAAAAACACCAGCACACGGGCCCCTGGATTGCCTTGATTACCATGACCAGGGGCCCGTATGAACGGGTTGACAGCAGGATTAATCTTCTTTTGCCTTTCTCACGGACCACTTCTTTGCCTGAAATGTCAACAAGCACAAAACCGTTCATCTTCCATAAAACGCCAAATGCGAATGGCATAAGCCATCCGCACTTTTATTTCTATATACAATTATATGTGAACAAGGATGTTTTGTCAAAGCGGTGCCGTTGGAGGAATTACGCGGCAGCCAGAACAGGCAGAAATCCCGGACACGTTTAAATAGGTCTATCTGCCATATAAAAACAGGGCTGCGTACCAAGTACGGCAACCCATGTTCTGATTAACGGCATTCTATATCATTCAATTACCTGGTCCCCATCCTTAATACAATAGGATGTCTTAATGCCCAGACGTACCATCCAGTTCTTGGTATCCTGGGTCAGCCAGGGACCGGTGCCTGCACCGCTGCCGCCATCATTATCCCACAGCCACTGCGGGGTTGGCCACAGGGCGACGCTGGGTCTTAATGCCTTGTAAACTTCAAAATCAACACCGTTCTGTCCGTGGTGGGCCAGCTGCACAACATCACACTTCAGTGCACGCAGGTCGTGGTCCGCCATGAGCATCTCGCCTCCAGCCCTGGCAAGGTCCCCCAGGAACACCACATTGGTTCCATTCAGGCTTACCATGTAGGCCACGCTGCTGTTATTCACAAAGTCACTGTTGGCCTTATACGCCTTGTTCAGCACCTGTATCTTGGCCGGGCCCGCGTCAATGACCTGCCCGGACACAATGTCACCGTGGAGCGTGTTCTGCGGCACAAGGGCAAATGCTCCCTTGAGGTAGGCAACCATGTTGGCAACCTCCGCATCCTTCTCCGCGTACCAGCTGTCCTCGTGGAAGGAATAGTAAATCCCGTCAATGGTTATCTCACCATTGTGCTTGTAAAGTATATCGGCAAGGGCTCCTGCGTGGTCTGAGTCAGGATGGGTAATCAGCCAGGCCTTAACATGGCCGCCCTTCTGTTTAATCTGGTTCAGAAGATATTCCGCATTGTTGGTCCATCCGCCATCCACAACAATCAGCCCGCCTTCCCCGTTTTCAATAATCACGGACAGAAGCTGTGCATTGGTATCATGATTTGCAAACATGGTAAGGCGGCCCGCGCCAAACAATGAGGATGTGTCTGTCTTTGGAGTGGAAACTTCCCCAAACCCAGCCACCTGGGCCTTGGCCTGAATCACTGGCTGGCTGGCCGCTGCTGCCTGGCTGCCGTTGTCCTGGATTGCCGTCTGGGCTCCGCCAGCCTGGCCATTGGTTGATTGAATCTGCTGGATTACCGGAGCCGTCTGGCCGGACTGAGAGGACTGGCCGTGGTCCTGGTCATCTTTTATGATAATCTTATCCGGTGCAGTGAGGGCCTGTCCCTGTGCCTTAAATGGCTGTGAATCAGTCATTGCAAAGCTGTCCATCCCTCCTCCTGCTGTCATGAACATCATCATGGCAAGCAGTCCGGCTGCCGCCTGTTTCCAGTATCTGTCAATTCGCATCCTTATTGTCTCCTTACTGGTTCTGGGCTGTCAGCGCCCGCTGTTCGCCTGCCTTCATGGTGTCGTTGACCAGATACGTATCGGTCTTGCCTTCCTGATCGTAATAAAATACCTGGACGCACACATCATGCTCATCAAAGTAGCTTCCGTAATAAATCCTGTCTGTCTCGTCCTCATCCGGAGCTTCATAATAGAAGTTCTGGGTGGCAATGGAAGCGCCCACTGTCTTAAGCACCGCCTCGCCGAAAACAACGGCGACCTCACCCGTAGTCTTGTGGGTAACAGGAAGCAGCACGGTAAGCAGGCCGCTGCCCGCATCATATCTCACATCCATGTCCAGCACATAGTCGGCAAACTCTCCGTATGGGTCAAGATAGTTGTCCCTCAGTTCCTCCCTTATCTCCGTCCAGTCAATGGCGATATCCTTATTCACCTCCACATCAGGCACCCCGTCCCCTGTGACGGTCCCTCCGGTAGGTGATACAATATTACTCTGGGTACATCCGCTAAGCAGAGCCACTAAAGCCGCTAATATCAATGATAATTTCCCAATTTTTTTCATGATATAAAAAACCTCCTTTTGTCAACGGTACTATTATAACGAAGATCCAGATAATTTAACAGTCCTTTTTTCTTACAAAATTATTGTTATTTTTCCAAATACTACTTGCTTTTTCCAGGGACAGGTGATAATATGTTCAATATGATTTATATTTTAGATTTTTTGAACATTCAAGGAGGACATCTTATGAAACCGAAACCAAACACACCCCAAGGCGCCAGCCTGAAAAAACGGCTGGATTGGATAACCACCATCATACCTTTTATCTGTATTGTCATATTATGTTTCCTGTTCATGGCATTTCCCCAAGGCTCCACATCCATCCTGGAGTCAGTCCGTTTCTTCCTGGGCGACCAGCTGGGAAGCTATTATCTGGTCATCGGGCTGGGAGCGCTTATCTGTTCCTTCTATATGGCATTTTCCAGATACGGCAAAATCAAACTGGGAAGCCTGGAAAAACCCCAGTACTCTGCCTTCCAGTGGGGCTCCATGATGTTCACCGCGGGACTTGCTGCCGATATCCTGTTCTATTCCCTTTGTGAATGGATGCTTTATGCCAATGAAAGCCATATCACGGATATGGGCTCCAGACAGGACTGGGCCTCCACCTATCCCCTGTTCCACTGGGGTCCGATTCCCTGGAGTTTCTATATCATCCTGGCTGTTTCCTTTGGGTTTATGATCCACGTGCGCAAGCGCAGCAAGCAGAAGTATTCTGAAGCCTGCCGCCCTCTACTTGGCAAAAGGGTAGACGGGATTTTGGGAAAACTCATTGACCTTACCGCTGTGTTTGCACTGCTGGCAGGCACCGCAACCACATTCTCCCTTGCCACCCCCCTGCTTTCCATGGCCTTAAGCCGGGTGTTCGGTATTGAGGAAAGCAATCTGCTGACCATTTCCATCCTGGTTGTGATCTGCGTGGTATACACCATGGCCGTATACTTTGGCATGAAAGGCGTTGCAAAGCTGGCGGCTTCCTGCGTCTACCTGTTCTTTGCATTGCTGGCCTATTTCCTGTTCCTGGGCGGCGAGACCCGCTATATTATTGAGACAGGCATCACTGCCATCGGCAACCTGACCCAGAATTTCATTGGCATGGCAACCTGGACCGATGCCATGCGCACCTCCTCCTTTCCACAGTCATGGACGATTTTCTATTGGGCCTACTGGATGGTATGGTGCGTGGCAACCCCGTTCTTCATTGGAACGATCAGCAAAGGCAGGACCATCCGCCAGACCGTGCTTGGCGGATACTTCTTTGGGCTGGCAGGTACCTTTACCTCCTTCATCATATTGGGCAATTACGGGCTGGGCCTCCAGATGCACGGGAAGCTGGATTTAATGGCGCTTTATGAAAAGACCGGCAGCCTTTATGAGGCCATCATCGCGGTATTTGAAACAATGCCCCTGGCCCAGGCAGGGCTGGTGCTCCTGGCCGTTACCATGATTGCTTTTTACGCCACCTCTTTTGACGCGCTGACCATGGTTGCCAGTTCCTATTCCTATAAGGCCCTGGGCGCGGACGAAGAGCCGGACAAATCCGTAAAATTATTCTGGGCCGTCATGCTGATGCTGCTGCCCATAGCGCTTATCTTCTCAGAGAATTCCATGGCCAACCTGCAGACGGTTTCCATCATTGCCGCATTTCCCATTGGATTCATCATTGTTCTTATTGTGTGGAGTTTCTTCCGGGATGCCAGGCATTACCTGGACAATGAAAAACAGATTTAAGTTCAGATTCCATAAATAAGCATAAAAACGAGGGCCGCCCTTTCAGCCCTCGTTTAGTGTGTGCACCCCATAGATGTTATTCTCCTTATCCCTTATTGATCCTCCCAGAGGATACTCTGTATCCTATCCTCGGCTTCTGATTCGTCACTTCCCTTAAAGTAAAACGTCAGAAATCCTGTCATCCTGAAATTCTTAACTTCATCGTAACGCTTCACATTCGCCGTGGTCTTATCACTTGTCACATAGATGTCACAGTCAAATTGATTTGCTGTCTGAATTAAATAGGAGATAGGGATTGCCTTGAATACCTTCTCCTTGCTGTCAACCTGTCTCGTTAACATAGAATCACCTCAATTCAAAAACAAAACCAACTACTTGTTACCACTCTCCCTCGAATAATTATACATACCCCTATATTGAAAGAATAACATTTTTTTCCTTTAATTGCAAGGGACAATCCGGAAAACTTATCTATTCTTTGTAAAATGTTAATAAAATAAAGTTTAAAAAATTCCTGATTTTACAACAAATTGTCAAAAGACACATTGTGTGGTAAAATCAGGAAATTTTTGTAACCAATCACTTAAAGAGTTTTAGGATGCACTTACATCCAGACCTTTCACGGCCCAGGTATAATTCTGCATTGCCTGCTGCAGGTTCAGATCCGCTGACCTGAATCCTGCCCTGGCCTGAAGGTATGCCAGTTCCTGCTGCATATATGCAATCTGGCTTAAGCTTCCCGTCCCGTACTGGATCTGGGCTGCCTGCCATGTATTCTGTGCTGCCTGCCACGCAGTTGTGGCGGAATCATATTCCACCTTCTTTTCCAGGATGGTGTCGTACAAGGTCTGGATATTAGACCGTACCAGGTCTTCACTGTATGCCACGTTGCGCACCTTATTCTTGGTCTGGGTGGTATTCTTTGAAATGATCTGCTCAATCTGGTCCATGCCGCCGCCCTTGGCGCCCCTCATGGATATAAGGCTGTAATTGTTATTGACCGCTGTTTCCTTGTCCGCATCCACATCAATGGCTGCAATGGCAGCCACATCTGAGGATGGGACTGCCCCGATGACCGGATTGCCGTCCGACCCCCAGCCGGTAAAGGTGCACAAGGTCTTTTTAATGCTTTCAGCCTGTGTATCCAGCGCAGCCAGCTGGGACCTTGCCGAGGTCAGGCCGGAGGCGGCGCTGATCACATCCGCGTCAATGGCCAGGCCCTGGGCCTGCATGGTCTGCTGTATGTTCCTGGCTGTTTCTGCAATCTCCACGCCCTTGGCTGCCACGTCCCGGTTCAGCATAATCTGTTCATAACCGTTCATGGCCTGCTGGAGGCTGTAGACGATTTTGTTTACACCGCGCTGGATCTGCTTCAGGTTCTTGTTGTCCTCCCTTGTCCCCAGCTGTATATTACGTCCCATGCTTTGGGCCCCTGTACGGTAGCCTTTGGCGGTTGCTTTGGCCATCATCAGATCCGCCATGCCATCAGCTGCTGAAACCGCCCCTGACTTTATGGCATCCTCCAGGTCATCTGCCGCCTCATCCATCTCCCTTGCAGCTTCAAACATGGAGTTCACGATACCTGCCTGTTCATCCTCATACGTATTATAATAGGTGTCATATGTATTCTTTATAGGCGGATAAAAATTCTTAACCAGATCCTCAAGTTCGTCATAATCCATCTCATTATCATAAAGTCTCTGATAGGCCTCTGTGAATTCCTGGTCCGGGACTTCCTGTGGCAGCGCCAGGGATGTCACGGCACCGGATACCGATATGGCCAGGGACAGGGATGCTGCTGCCAGGCTTTTTGTGTGTCTGTTCATCATAATCATTACCCTTTCTAAACAACTGTCTTACCTTGGTTTTAGCTGAAAGTCAGTCCCTTCTTTATCCAGTCGTATTTTTCCATGGCAAGGGTGAGCTGCATCTTACCGGTTTCCACGCTGTTTTTGGCTGTTGTATAACTGGTCTGCTGCTGGATCAGTTCCAGCGCGCTTATGTTGCCCGTTGCAGCCTTGGCCGAAGCAGCGTTCATGTTCACGGTCTCCAGCTGAAGCTTTATGTTGGCGGCGTCCAGGGCATCCTTTGCATCCAGGACCGCATTGTACTGGGTCTTAAGGCTGCTGTATACCTGGTTGCGCTTATCTTCCAGGTCGGCCTTGGTGGCATCCGCCTGCTCATTGGTCTTCAGGTTCTGGAGTTTGTGTTCATCGGATTTGATTTCATAGTTATTCGCAAGCGCCTGTTCCCTGTCAGCATCCGGGTCCATTGCCCCAATCCTTGCCAGGTCCGGCTCAGGTATATCCCGTATCTCAGGCTGTGAATCCGCGCTCCATCCCAGCATAAGCAGCAGGGAACGGTATACATTGTCCGTTGATTTCTGTGCGGACAGGATGTTGGCGTCTATGTCCTGGACGTTCTTTAAGGAAGTCAGCACCTCTGTCTGGGTGGCCATACCTGCTGCCTGACGCGCAACCGTGGCCTCATAGGAGGCCTGTGCCAGGGCGCGGTTGGCATTGAGGTTTTCCATGGTATAAGCGGACTGTTTGTAGGTGGTCATCAGCTGCTGGGCCTGGAACACCAGGTTGGCCTCTGTCTGGTCATATGAAATCTTATACATTTCCGCATCCATAAAATTCTTATCTGCTGTCTGCGCAAGGGTATTTCCTGCAAAATCCAGGTTGGCGGCAGTCATTCTCCCCATATAGCTGTCCGTGTCCGTGGAACTGGCATCATCCCACAGATCCATGGCGTCGCTCAGCAGCTTATCATTGATTTCCGTCAGATCCTGGTTCTTCTTATCGCTGAGCGTGGAACGGTTGCTGCGCACAGTGGGGTTGTATTCATGGACTAAGTCAGCCAGTTCCCCGTATTCCATCACATTGTCCCTGAGGGACGCCCATTTATCTGCGGAATAAGCAAATTCCGGGCTTATATCCTTGCTGATATCCGGCGCCGGCGGCTCCGCCACCTCGTAATTCTCATCCGGCCTGCTTGCCAGGGTGGCGAAGGCGGTCATGGGAGTGGTCCCTGCAATTGCCGATGCTGCCAGAATGACAGCTGCCCGGTATCCGTATTTCCTGTCTCTGATATGTCTCATATTGATTCTCCTCTTTTTTCTGTATGCCCTTTCATATGGTTCTGAAATGTGCCTGGGCTGATTCCATTTTCCAGAATCTGCATTTCCCTCCTGGCCACATCCAGAAGCTGGTCCTTGCCTGCAACATTTTTATAATACATGGTTATGGTCCTGATGACGATGAGCATGAGCATATCCACCAGATATGCCAATGTCTCCCTCTCAATGAGATACCGTTCCCTGTCAATGCCGTCGTGCACCTTATCCACAAATTCCATGTACGTGCTGTCCTGGAACAGGAATCCCTTAATGCCGAACAGATGGGTCTGGTCCATCAGGCTCATGTCTGACAGCATGTTCCTGTACATCCTGTATCCCAGCCCACCTTCTCCTTGTTCCATCACAATCCCCAGCAGCCCCATGGCTGCCTCAAATGGATTGCCCTGCTCTTCCCTGAGGAATTTAAATATCTTTTTTTGGCAGTTATCCCTGAATCCACGCAGTATATACCGCATCAGATCATCCTTATCCTCAAAATATGTATAAAAGCTTCCCCGTGAAATGTCAGCTTCCTTGATAATCTGGTTAATGGATGCAGATGAATAGGGAACCCTGGAAAACTCATGGACAGCGGCATCCAGTATGACCTGCTTCTTTTCTTCCTTTAATTTCAAAAAACGTTGTGTGGGCATAGGGCCAGCCTCCTTGCTATCATTCGTATCCTCATATTCCCTAAAATGACATAATGTCATTGTGACATATTGTCACGCCCCCAATTATAAACACTTATGGTATGGATTGTCAAGAAAGGAAGCATTAAATTTCCATTAAATATCAGTCTGACCCAGGAGGAGGCATGGTTGGGAAGCGGAAAAAATCAAAAAAAATCCGGGGAACGCCTTATGGACGTTCCTCGAAATTCTCAGTTCTGTCAACTATATAGATAGGCCTGTCTTTTAATTCAGTAAACAGGATGGCGATGTATTCACCAATAATCCCAATAATAATGAACATCATTGCGAACATGAAGCAGAGCAGTACCACGATGGTTGCATAACCGCTGGGAGCGCCCCTGCGGGTCAGGAGGGTGTATATCATGACTGCAAAGCCCAGGAGGGCGGAAAAAATGCCTGCATAGATTCCCAGCTTCAGCGGCATATTGGAAAAACACAGGATTGTATTGATGGAGAACACAAACAGCTTCTTGATGCTGTACTTGCTCTCCCCCGCAACCCTGGCCCTGGCCTCATACTCAATGGTGGTCTTTTTAAAGCCCACATTCTGCACATATCCCCTCAGGAACCGGACCTTTTCACGGTAGCTGTCCTTAAGGACCTGGGCCACATGGCGGCTGATGGCAAAAAAATCCGAGGCATTGGACTCAAAATGCACATCTGATATGTGGTTAATCAGCCAGTAAAAACCGGAAGAAGTTATGTTCTTTATGAACCCGGCTGTCTTATTCCTGGTGCGGACCATGTTGATGACCTCATACCCTTGGGTTAACCGATTAAGGATGACCGGGATGCATTCCGGCGGATGCTGCAGGTCTGCGTCCATGCAGATAATCCCATCCCCGCTGCTGTAATCCAGTCCCGCAATCATGGCAGCCTCATGGCCAAAATTCCGGGAAAAGCTGACAACTTTGACCGCACGGTCAGAAGCAGACAGGCGCTCAAGAATGGCAAGGCTCTGGTCTGAGCTCCCATCATTGACAAATATAAGCTCATAGGCCCAGTCAATGTCCTTTAATATTCCGGTGGTTTCTTTGTAGAAGTCTTCCAGCGCTTTTTCTTCGTTGTAGACTGATACCACAACTGATAACAATCTGTCCATGAACGATGTCTTAAGTCCTTTCTTTAGTCATATACCTCAATCTCAAGGCTGGAATGGGAGGGAACCCGCTGTTCCTCTGGCGGAAGTTTCATATAATCCCCATACACCAGGGTCAGGACCTGGTGCCAGCCTTTTGGTATCATAAGCCGGGTGTCCTCAAAATCAATGTCCTCCACCTGGTCGCACCAATCCTTATCCAGTGTGACATACAGGAAATCCGGCTGGTAATTGCTGTAATAGCGCAGGCGCCCTTTGCTGTTCCTGTCTTTGAGGGCCAATGCCTTCTGCATGGCAAATATGGCCTTCATGGGGATAATGCGTCCCACCGTGGCAAGGCCGCCCACCAATATTTTATTCATCAGGCTGTATTTGCCAAAATCCAGCTTATCCCGGTGGGCCATGGCCATGCCGTAAACAGCCATGTGCAGGAACTTTGTGGCAGCAGCGCCCGCCCTGCCGGCCGGAAGCCGGTCAATGACAAACAGATCCACCCAGAGGTGGTTCAGCTTACCTTCATAGAAAGCCATCTGGGGGCTGTCCTCATGGCACCGGCTCTTCTTATAGATGATGCGGGCCGTAAAATCATAGAACCCTTTTCCGCCCCGGAAGCTGTCAGGTTCCAGCAGTTCAAGGCCCTCGGGCAGTTCCCTCTTCACCACCTTCATGAAGGCGTCATACTGGTTCCTGGTAAATGCCACATCCGCGTCATCATCCCAGGGAATGAATCCATTGTGGCGCACAGCCCCAATCAGCGTGCCTGCGTCCAGCATATATTTTATATTGTATTTGCGGCATATCCTGTCAATCTCCTTGAGGATCTTAAGGTTAGCCCCATGGACCCTGCCCATGTCATAAGATGGTTTCATTCTGCTGCACTCCTTCAGGGCCGCCGGCCCTTTTCATCCATTGTTGTTAAGGCTCTGATGATTGATTACCTACGCCTCCACTGCCCGGCGGATCGTCTTTGCCATGTAATCAATCATATCATCGGTCATGCCCGGATACACGCCTACCCAGAAGGTATCCGACATGATCCTGTCCGTGTTTGACAGGCTGCCCACGACCCGGTATCCCTCACCGCTGCTTCTCATCCCGTCAAAACAGGGATGTCTGGTCAGGTTCCCGGCAAAGAGCATCCTGGTCTGTACGCCTTTGCCTTCCACATACCGCACCACCTGGTTCCTGTCCACGCCTTCCCGGCAGGTAATAAGGAAGCCAAACCAGCTGGGGATGGAATGCTTTGCAGGTTCAGGAAGGATCAGCTTATCCTCCAGGCCTTTAAGGCCTGCCTTTAAACGGTCAAAATTCTGACGGCGGCGTTCCACGAAGGAGGGGAATTTGTCCAGCTGGGCACAGCCCACGGCCGCCTGCATATCCGTTGCCTTCAGATTGTATCCAAAATGGGAATACACATACTTATGGTCATATCCCAGGGGCAGTTCGCCAAACTGTCTGTCAAACCTGTGTCCGCACATATTGTCGCGGCCTGAGGGGCA
>JABLTT010095873.1_pt1 | contig 49444 bp, 39 predicted proteins | sample 7160061 | NCBI WGS metagenome assembly JABLTT01 (sample SAMN14651232, study PRJNA627086) | human gut metagenome | isolation source: feces | host: Homo sapiens
GAAAGATCCCCACGGGCGCTGCTTTTTCTTTTTAGGAGGGAAGCTGCTGAGGGACATCAAAACAAGAGAACGCCATAACGGAGCAGAGCTGCCCAAAACGCTCCGCCACGCTCCAAAAGAACTGGCCCAAAAAGGTCTGCGGGCCGCCAAAGAAAAAGGGAAAGAACAACTACAGCAGGCGGCACAAAATGGGATGGGCGGTGTAGAGCAGGTATCCCCGGAAGAAACTGCCGGAGATCAGCTGCTAGGCAGGGCAGAAGAATGGGGCGGCACCGTTACTGCGGGCGGCAGGGATATGCTTCGCCGGATACCTGCCCGCGCGAATGCGGACAGACAAGCGAACCGACTGGAGAAGCAGCGGGGGAATGCACCTGGCGGTCAGAACACCCCGCAGGCGCGCTCTTTCAAGGAAAAAAGCACACGCAAGCTCCACGCACAGCAGGGCGAGGCACATATCCTCAAGACGGGCAGGCCCGCTGTAAAGGCCGCACGCCAGCCGGTAAAGACGCCGCAGGCAATCCACGCAGCCAAACAACAGGCGGCGCACACGGCGAAACAGGCAGCACAGCGGGCAAAGCGGGCGGCGAGAGCTGCACAACAAACGGCAAAGTCGGCGGGCAGGGCGATAGCCAATACCGCAAGAGCCTGTATCGCAGCAGTCAAAAACCTTGTAGCTGCGTTGGCTGCGGGCGGCGGGCTTGCACTGTTTATTGTTCTACTCATCTGTTTGATTGCGCTGGTGGCGGGTTCCGCATTCGGTATCTTCTTTTCGTCCGAACCGACAGGGAAGGGGATGACGATGAAGCAGGGAGTGCAGATGTTGAACGAAGAATACTACCAGAAGCTCAAAGAGATCGAAGCTGAAATTCCGCACAACCAGGTGGAATATATCTCCGAAGATGGTTCAGTGTCCATCCATTGGGAGGATATTCTGGCCGTATTTGCCGCAGACATGGCGGCAGACGAGTATGGCCAGCAGATAGTGGCGCTGGATGATGCCCAGCTGGAGCAGCTGCGGACTGTTCTGGCGGATATGCACCAGGTCAGCCACAGCACACGTACAGTAGAACATGAGGAAGAGATCATCACCACGGATGAGGACGGAAACGAGATTACGGAATGGGTGACCGTATCGGAAACGATACTGGAGATCAAGGTGTCGCACAAAACCACTGCGGAGATGGCTGTGGCATATGGCTTCACCCCGCGCCAGAACGAACAGCTCACGCTGCTGTCCGACCCGCAGTATGATACCCTTTGGATGACGCTGTTGGGCGGTTATGTCAGTGGTGGAGGGCAGATCATCACGCCGGACAGTGATTGGGCAGGCACCGGCATCTTTGCGTGGCCTCTGCCGCGGAGCTTTACGATTACCTCAAATTTTGGATACAGGCAGGACCCATTCACAGGGGAATTGACATACCACAACGGCACGGATATTGCGGCCCCGCAGGGCACACCCATCCTCGCAGCGGCAGACGGCACTGTAACGATTGCCAACGGGACTGATCCGTGGGGCGGCAGCTATGGATATCATGTGAAAATCGACCACGGCGGCGGAATGGAGACGTTATATGCGCACTGCTCGGCCATTGCCGTTACAGTGGGTCAGCAGGTGCGGCAAGGAGAGGTGATCGGCTTTGTGGGCAGCACAGGTAATTCCACTGGAAACCATTTGCATTTTGAGGTGTGGGAAAATGGGCAAAGAGTAGATGCTATGAGTTGTTTTAAGCGGTGAAAAAGCCCGAATGATAAAACATTCGGGCTTTGTATGCAGGAACGGATTAAATAAGTGGCACAACAGAACACATACCGCTCTGGTTCATATATGCTTCAAATAACTGTTCATGCCAGAAAAATCGAAACTGTAACTCATCCCACCCAATGGGAAGGTGTGGATCAAGCTTTGGTCCACTTTCCGTTAAATGGAGCCCTGCAAATCCAAATACAACAGCCTGCCATGTTTCACCAGCATTGGCCAAGTGAAGCCCCTCTTTACCTGTATTACCCATAATTTCTTTTAAGTCAAGATAGGCAGCTTTTCTAAAATAGTTGAAGGCTTCCGAGATCATACCGTTCTGGGCGGCAAATAAAGCATGACTGGCGAAACTGAGGGTAGAGTCATGTAAGCATTTGGGCTCAAAATCATGCCAGGCATTTTGCTTTTCTTCCGCGCTAAATTGGCCGGGCAGGCGTGACATTATCAGCAAAATATCCGCTTGCTTTACTACTTGATACCGCTGAAGTCGGTCAAAGCAGACACGATGATAACTTGCTTCATCTCCGCTTTTTAGGTCCGCGATATCAACCGGTTCGAGAAGATGAAATGTGTCATCTGTGCGCAAATGTCCGGTGACAGGGTCGCGTGGTATTTTTATTGAATGACATAGTTCTTCCCAACCGCTGATTTCAGTTTCGCTGAGATTCAACTCTCTGAAATGTTCGGGATTTTTCCGACACATTTCTTTTGCTGCGGAAATTGCGAGCCGCAAGTTGTGACGCACCATGACATTTGTGAACAGGTTATTGCTGGTTATGCCGCAATATTCGTCCGGTCCCTTGCAGAACAAGAGATTTACAGTTCCGCTGGTTGTGTCAAATGTGTAGCGGCTCTTCCAAAAACGAGCTGTCTCAACATACACATCGGCGGCAGCGGCTTCAAGTTTTTGATCGCCGGTGAACTGTATATATTGGTTGATAGCGTACACGACATCCGCCGTGATATGCAGTTCACTTGCTCCAATGTCCCAGCTCTCGCACTGTTCTGTGCCGTCATAGGAAGCCATCCATGGATAGCGCGCCCCGGCACCGTTCATTTTTGCTGCATGTTTTCGAGCCTGTGGCAGACAGTGGATACGGTACTGTGTCAAACTACGTGCGGCATTTGGCGCAGATAGTAAAAAGAAAGGCATCATAAATAAATCTGTGTCCCAAAAATAGCAACCCTTATAACGGGTATGCGTCAAGCCTCTTGCACCGATACTGACCGTATTATCGTATTCGGAACAACTGCATATCAGCTGATAGACGGAATACCGTAAAGCAGTTTGCAAGTGATTGTCACCCTTGATTTTGATATCGCTGATAGCCCATTTCTTTTGCCAATTTGCTGTTGCCTGCTGCAATGCGCTTTGATATGACATTGGTGCTTTGATGTCGGAAATACGTGGATCTTTATCGCGGCTGGTAAGAATGACAGCGCACTTTTCGAGGGTAAAGGGGCGGTTGGGTGCAATTTTACTGGAAATGCAAAGGCCACAGTTTTCTCCAGGATTCTGCAATGGACGATACGAGGCGCTGGGAGGAATGGCAAAGTGCACATTTATCTGAAAATGTAGATCGGTGATGTGGCTTTTCCATTGTCCTGTAACAACCGTATCTGAAATGGTGGGAGGGGAAGCTACCATAAGTTGAATCGTTTCATGATTTTCTTTTACTTGATCATCTGGTACTGGACAGTTGCAGCTGGCACAGTAAACACCGCTTTCTATCTGTATCTCTGTTGGCACAGTTCCTTCTACCGTAAGTCGTTGGTAAAGAACGGCGGGAGCTTCAGGATCAAAGAAACGCTCCTCCAGAATATGAAGATTCCCGTCATCATGTTGCAAGTCATATCGGATAGAGAGAAGGCCACACGACATATCCAAAGTACGGCTAACATTACCGCGTAGGTACGCTTGTCGGCCATTTACTGAAATTTGATGCCAAACGGGAGTGGGCAAATGTATAAAATCAGTAATGCCGGACTTAATCTCGTCAAACATACCGGCGAGAAATAGCCCCTGTTGTACCGGGCGGGGCTTAGGATCTCCGGCTACATAGCCTCGCACGCCCATGCGACCATTTCCTGTGAAAAAGATACTTTCTAAGAAATCGTCTTGACAGGGGCCATCAGCGTGAAGCAGCCAGTTATCTAGGCAGATATCGTTACGCATGATTTTGGTCTCCTTCCAATGCAAGGCGAAGTGCATAACACAAAAAGCCTGCACAGGTCGCAAATGCTTCTCCAGTTGTGCATTCGCCGGAATATTCGTCCACGCTTTCACAGGCAATGAGGTTATCCATTTGAATTCGCTGCAGAATGTCAAGGCAATGTTCCACGCGTCCACAGATTAAGCTGTTTGCGATACTTAACAACCAAGGATGTGGAGCATGTGGACAGCCGATTTCCGCAATGGGACAACCGGCAAAACTGTACGGATACAGGGGAGAGCGAATCATCTGGACAGTGGTCGTATAAATGGGGTCATCTGATGGACAGAATCCAAGATGAGGTAACAATTGTAAGCTTCCGGGAGGTTCGTCGTAGACATCGCTTTGTCCATTAAGGTCAACGCTCCAAGCAAAGTAATCTTTGCCATCTGCATTTGTCTTGACGCAATGAGTATAAATCGCCTTTTTAACATTATTTGCTTCATTGGCTAAATGAGCATATTGCGGATACAGTTCAGACAGTGCACAGAGTCCACGCCATACTAAAACATTATCATATGTGAGGTAAGGATACACTCGTTCATCATCGGTTGGCTGTAAAAAAGTTTCATATAGAGAAATGGAGGAATGGCGTTTTTCTGCGAGCTTTTCAAGAATTTCTTCCACTCCTGCTAAAATCTCCGGGCGTTTGAGTAGATTGCTGTCACCGGTGGCGGTCACATATCGTTCTAACGCAAGAACTGGAGCCATGAGTTCGTCAAGTTCAAACCCAGGTTCCAGAACAGTGCCATCAATAAAACGAGAATGAACACCGATATTGCGGCGCTGTCGGCCAAATACATAGAGCAGCATTTTTTTTGCAAGGGCGGTATCAGCCTGCAAAATGGCAGGAAAACTCCACAATAGGCTATCACGGTCCCAATAGGCGGCGCTTACATAATAGCGTGGGCTTCGACTGGTCACCATAACAAATTCTTCGGTATCGAGTGTAACACCGATCGAGAAGAAAATGCAGAAAAAGAGATTAGTGTTATAAAGAGCGGTGAGTTTTGCATCGTTTAAGTCAATGCTTCGCTGTGTCAGCCATTGGATCGTGCGATTAAGTTCATATTGCCAACCCTGCCGAAGCATTTCTTTTGCGCTGGTGGCTGCCGCTACCTCCTCATAGCCCAATCCCCAATATATCACTGCGTCTCGACATTGGTTTGCTTCAAATTTATGCGAATGCGAAAGTTGGTAGTAGATGCCATCCTCTTCCATATGGAATTCAGAATGGCATTCGGCATCGTTGGACATAGGAGCGAAAGCAAACAGCGGGGTTCCACAGCTCAGTTCAAAAATAAGACTGTCATTCCAAAGACTTTCATGGCAACTGGGAGTTCCTAGGATTTTCTTGTTTTCGTTTACGCAATGCCAAGTGGAACCCCAGCAGCCGCGAAGCCCGAAGCAAACGCAGTGTGAGGTCTGATCTTGATTATGCAATTCGAGTTTAAATGCGAACCCGCGCTCTCCTTGTGGAGAGAGGATAATACCCTCCACCGATATGGGACCTGCCGAACAGGAGAAACAAGGAATCCAAAAGTTAATACGCTGCCAGCGGATATTTTCAAGCGGCATATCTTTGCCGTCTATATTTACGAATGGTTGCATGAGTGGCAGAGTATCTCCGCCACGGATTTCAATCAGCCCTTTGCAGGCCATGTGAAGAAAGGTGATGTCCTCTAAACAGGCATTCTTTTCGTTGAGCTTGGGAAGGGAAATTTGTTCGTTCCCTGTTGGCAGATATTTTTCCATATGAAAACCTCCAAATTTAAGCGATTAATCTCTCTTTAATAAAAAGTATATCGAATATTTGTTAAAAGTCAACATTTTTTATTATAAATGATAAATTGTTGTTGACAATAAAGAAAATAAAAGATATTATGAGATTGAAAAATAGATTAACCGCTTAAACAAAAGGAGGATTTCCATGCGTGCTACATTAAAGGATGTTGCTCAACTTGCTGGAGTTTCCTCTGCCACCGTGTCTTATGTTTTGAATGGGAAACGATCGATCTCAGAGTCCACAAGGAATCGTGTGATGGATGCGGTAAAAAAACTGGATTATGTGCCGGATTTGAATGCGCGCGGATTGAGCATGCGAGATTCAAAACTGATTGGCGTAGTCGTTCCGCAAACAGAACCAGGCGACAGGCTAATGCTTCAAAACCCATTTTACAGTGAGGTTTTGGGCAGTATTGAATACTATGCCCGGCAGCAAGGATATCACATTTTGATTTCTGCTACAGATGCAAATGCGAGTTATCTGACACTGGCAAAACAAAGAAATTTGGATGGTATTATCGTCATTGGGATGTACCCCAGCGAGTTTTACCAGCAAATGAAAAAAACTAAGATTCCGATTGTGTTGATTGATAGCTATTGTAACGATTATTATTATCACAATGTTCGAATCGATGATGCATATGGCAGTTACTTGGCCACACAGTATGTTTTGCAATGTGGGCACCGGGAAATAGCATTTTTTGTGGGGCAGCTTCAAGAAAATGGCGTTATGAAAAAACGGCTGGCAGGTTATCAGAAAGCACTAAATGAGTTTAGCGTACCGTACCGCACGGAGTATGTGTTTGAGGGACAGATTGATTATAAAAGTGGAATCCAAATGGCAGAAACGATGATCGGGCAGAAAATTCCTGTGACAGCAGTTGTTGCAGCAGCGGATATTTTGGCGATTGGAGCAATGAAGGGCATTTATGAGCTTGGGTACAAAGTGCCTAATGATATATCCGTTGTAGGATTTGATGATTTGGAGCTTTCTGGATATCTTACGCCGGGGCTGACGACAATTAAACAGCAAATTTCATTAAAAGGGCAACGCGCAGTGGAACTGCTGCTGAAACATATTGCACAGCCAAATCTTACAAAGCAGGAAGAAATTCTTCCGCTGCAGTTGATTGAGCGGGACTCTGTTCGAAAACTGGAATAGGGGAGGGGGAAGATAAATCAACAAATAATAAAGGGCTTGTACGAGCTCGGCCAAAAGACACGTACAAACCCCATTTGGAAAGGCACTAGGGCTCTTCCTAATATCTTATTATATGAGCGAGGAGCCGTAAAAGCAACACAATAAAGGAGGAAAATAAGATGAAAAAATCACGTGTTTTCTCATTTGCCGCTGGTATCATGGCCGTTGCAATGGCTCTGACAGCTTGTGGTGGAACTACGAGCAGTAGTGCTCCGCCGTCCAGTACCGCATCTTCTACATCGCAGGCAGCGGAAGTGGAGCCGGTAACCATTACATATTGCAACTTTAATTCCTCGGGCGGAAACGAGGAAACGCTTCAAAAAATGTATGAGGCATTCCATGAGGAATATCCCAATATCACAGTGGAGATTGAGACAATTGGCTTTGACGATTATTTTACGCAGATGCAGACTCGTGTTGCCGGTGGCACGGCTCCAGACTGCTATGAACTGAATATTGAAAATTTTTCTGCGTATGCCAATAAAGGTGTTTTGGCAGAAATTACAGATGTGGACCTAAGCCGCATTGACGAAACTGCCTTGAGCGCATTTAATGTGGGCGGGAAGCAGTACGGCCTACCGGGAAATTTCTCAAACGTTGTGCTGATATATAACAAAGACCTGTTCGACCAAGCGGGCATTGATTATCCCACCAGTGACTGGACACAGGAAGATGTGCAGGCAGCTGCGGAAGCTATCCGTGCGCTGGGCGATGACATCTACGGCATTTATCAGCCTGTTACCTACAACGAGTTCTATAAAGTAGCTGCGCAGTATGGCGGTAGCCTGCTCAATGAGGACGGTACACAATTTACGATTAATTCGCCGGAAAATGTGAAAGCTGCTCAGATGATGGTGGATCGCGTTTTGGTGAGCAATGTGCAGCCCAATGAGGTTCAGATGGGCGGTATGGGAGATTGGGATTTGTTTATGAGTGGCCGCCTGGGTATGATTCCTACTGGTATTTGGGCTTTTAGCAGCTTTGCTGATGGTTGCGATTTTGAATGGGATGTCGTGGTGGAACCTGGTGCAGATCAGAAAGCGACTGCATTCTTCAGTAATGCATGTGTAATCAATGCGGAAAGTGAAAACAAAGAAGCCGCCGCGACATGGATCACATGGCTGTGCTCCAGCGACGCTGCCGCACAGTTGCGCATTGATGCTGGATGGGATCTGCCCGCGATTAACGATGAAGCGGCATTGGCTCCGTATCTGGAGCAGACCCCGCCTGCAAACCGCCAGGCTGTGTTTGATTCTCTCGAATACTTGGTGCTACCGCCGACCATTGAGGACTACAGCTTGATGAGCGACATCGTTGGTCAGAAGCTGGCAGCAGCGGCATCCGGTTCCATGACAGTGCAAGAGGCATTAGATGAAGCGCAGAGCGAGTGCGAAGCACAAATTTCTCTCTCGTGAATCTGTAATAGCAGGGGGAGGCGGGTGTGGCCTCCCCCTCTTTTTATAAAGTCCTTGGAGGGATAGGTCAGACCATTACCTTCCTCTAACAGCTTAGGCAACGAGTTGTCCCGGCTCGTAGCTGGCTACCACACATCTGGGACAAATATTATAGTAACAGGAGGGATTGCGATGTCTTCCCATGTGAAGCAGAGAAAAAGCCGGCTACAGCAGGAGGGGCTGAAAGTTGCCGCACCATTTTTATTGCCAAGTCTTATTGGAATGCTGGTTTTTTCGCTGTTGCCGCTTGCGATTTCCGGGATCATAAGTTTGACGGACTGGAATGGATTGGATCAGCTGCTGACACCTGGAATGTTCCAAGAACATTTTATAGGCGTTGACAATTTCAAAGCTATACTTTCCAGCGATGAGTTTTGGCAGGTGCTCGGAAATACCTGTTATTATATCGTGCTGTATATTCCATTTATGTTGATTGCATCTCTTTCAGTTGCTCAACTTCTCAGTCAGAGACGTAGAGGCGTTACGGCATTTCGCGTCATTTATTATATTCCGGTTTTGACTTCGTGGGTGGCTGCATCCTTAATCTGGAAAACAGTGCTCTCACCAAAATATGGCGCACTCAACAACCTGCTTGCTGTTTTGGGAATTGAAGGGCCGGGGTGGTTGCTGGACGAAACATGGGCCATGCCTGCGGTGGTGCTTGTCTCTGTTTGGAAAGATATGGGCTTCTTCGGCCTTATTTTGTTATCGGGCATGATCAGCATAGATCGGGGTTATTATGAGGCTGCGGAACTGGACGGTGCTGGAGCTTGGACTAAATTTCTGCGTATCACTCTGCCGCTGATGACGCCCTCTATCTTTTATGTATTGATAGTCAGCCTTATCAACGCGTTCCAGCTGTTCCCACAAATCATGATTATGACAGACGGCGGACCCAATGGTGCGACACAAGTCATGGTGGAGCGTATTTATAAATATGGATTCCGTTACTATCGCATGGGATATGCAGCAGCATTCTCTTGGATTTTGTTTGTCATTATTATGGTGTGCACGTTTATCCAAATGAAAGGGCAAAAAAGGTGGGTAAATTATGACTCGTAAACATGCATGGGGGACAATTCTTTATTATGTTGTAGCTATGCTGCTTGCGCTTATTGCATTGATTCCGTTTGCCTGGATGATCTCCACGTCGCTTAAAAGTCGCGGGGCACTTATGTCAATCCCGATTGAATGGATTCCGGCAGAGCCGACGCTGGATGCCTATGCGACAGTCTTTGAACGCTTCCCGTTTTTTCAAACCATTCTTAACAGTCTGTTTATTTCTATAAGTTATACGGTAATCACACTGTTTTCTGCGTCGATGGCGGCGTATGCTTTCACTAAGATACACTTTAAAGGCTCCGGTCCCCTGTTAGGTGTATATCTGGCAACTATGATGATCCCAACACAGGTTACAATGATACCTCTGTTTGTGATCATGAATCAAATGGGGCTTATCAATCATTATGCCAGTGTGATTCTGCCCTCCGTTTTCAAACCCTTTGCCGTATTCATGCTGGTACAGCAGATGCGCACCATACCAAAGGATTATATGGATGCCGCACGCATAGATGGTGCTTCTGTTTTTGGTATCTACCGCAATGTTATTCTGCCACTTTGCGTTCCAACGCTGGCGACGCTTGCTATTACTACATTTATGGAGTCGTGGAATGACTATCTTTGGCCGTTGCTTATGCTGACGGATCGATCTAAAATGACGCTGCCGATTGCGCTATCTACTTTGAATGGACAGTATAACACGGAATACAATGTGCTGATGGCCGGTAGCTTGATTTCGATGATTCCAATTATTCTGATTTACATTTTTGCACAGAAGTACTTTAAAAATGGCCTCATGGCAGGCGGTATAAAAGGATAGGGCTTATGAAACGGATAAGAATGAATGCAGAAAATCGGACAGCTTTTTGGAAAGGAACTAATGGTACAGCGAATATTGTGTGGGAAGAACTAGGCGGCGGTCAATCGAAGTTGACGATACAAACTGCTTACCACGCAGCGTTTGGCATGGGTGAAAAATATAATGCGCTCAACCAGAAGGGAAATACCGTAATCAATCAAGTGGAAGAAAAGTTTTGCTTCCAGGGAGAAAAAACCTATTGCACCGCACCATTTTTCTGGACAGACACAGGGATAGGTCTGTATGTGGACACGCTTGAAGCAACGAAATTTACGTTCCGAGAGAATGAAATTGTCGTTTCTATGCCGGATAACTGCGATGTCGTTTTATTTTCCGGTACACCAACGCAGATGCTTCAAGAATATATGGGGATTTTTGGGGAAGCAAAACTTCCGCCCAAATGGGCTTTTGGTCCGTGGGTATCAGCTAATCATTGGAACAGCCAACAAAAAATAGAGCAAGCATTGGATGAGTTGCAAAAAAACAACTGTCCTGCGACGGTGATGGTGGCCGAGGCGTGGAGCGACGAGGCGACATTCTATATTTTTAACGGGGCAGGTTACACGCCAAAACCAAACGGACAACCGCTGCATTATGAGGATTTTGATTTTTCCACCAGCACCTACTGGCCGAATCCCAAAGGCCTTTTGGAAAAGTTGCACCAGGCAGGCGCACATCTGGTATTATGGCAGATTCCAGTTTATAAAAAACAGGGATCTGACGAGACGCTTTGTCAACAGAATGAGCTGGACAGAGAGGATGCCGTTCAGCGAGGGCTTTGCGTTCATACTACAGACGGATCGCCTTATACAATCCCGGAAGGGCACTGGTTCGCAGGATCAATGATTCCAGACTTTTACAACCCGCAAACTGTCCACACATGGTTTGCAAAGCGGAAATATCTGCTGGATATGGGCGTGGACGGTTTCAAGACGGACGGTGGCGAGTTCGTCTATTCTGAGGAATTGCGATTTGCCACCGGAAACAATGGGCGGCAAGGGGTAAATGGTTACGCACAGAGTTATACGGACGCATATACGAAGTTTATCGGCGGTGAACGAGTTTTATTTAGTCGTGCCGGCTATTCTGGACAGCATACGACGCCATGTCATTGGGCAGGAGATCAACAATCGGTGAACAGCGAGCTGTATAGTGCTCTGCGAGCCGGCCTTTCGGCTGCCATGACTGGCATCCCGTTTTGGGGATTCGATATTGCGGGGTTTGCCGGACCGTTGCCTACGGTAGACTTGTACCGACGAGCCACGATGATGGGATGCTTCTGTCCAATCATGCAATGGCATTCGGAGCCAGACGGAGGTCAATTCCGTGAATTGATGCCCGGTGGCGAGGGAAATAATGAACGTAGCCCTTGGAATATGGAAGCGGCTTGGGGTGAACATGGTTTCACGGAAGAAATGAGTTTTTGGCATCGACTCCGCATGAATTTGATTCCATATATTTACAGCGAAGCGATTCGATGTGTAGAGGAGAGCCGCCCCATGATGAGGCCGCTTGCGTATGAATATCCGCAAGATATAAACGGACTTTTTGAAGATAGTGAATATCTGCTGGGAGATAGCCTTTTGATAGCTCCACTTTTGGAGGAAAATCAGCACGCACGCAAGGTTTATCTTCCAAAAGGAAGATGGTATGCGCTATTTTCACAAAAGGTCTTTGACGGCGAACAAATTGTACAGACAGAAGCAAAGGATGTTTTTCCGGTGTTTTTGCGCGAAGGATGTGCTTTGGTGTTCAATGTGCCGAAAGGGTGTCCCCTTGGTACAAATGTAGGCAGCTATGTAGAGACATATGTGGGGCTACGGCTGATTTTAGCAGGAAAATCTGGTTCCTACCGCTATCACACACAACTGAACGGTACGCCATTGCTTGTCAAATGGGATGAAACCGGAGTATTTCTTCCAAAGGAACTGAACGGAGCGGAGGTAGAGCAGTGGACATAAAAGGGATTATATTTGACCTTGATGGAGTGCTGTGTTCAACGGACAGCTGTCATTATCTCGCTTGGAAAGAGCTGGCGGATTTTTTAGATATCCCCTTTGATGAAACTGTAAACCAACGGCTACGAGGCGTAAGCCGCATGGAAAGTTTGAAAATTATCCTCGAAGCGGCAGACAGAAATTTCAGCGATCAAGAAAAAATAGAATTGGCAGAGAGAAAAAATGAGCGGTATCGCAACCTTCTGTTGAAATTGACACCGGCGGATGTAGGAGACGATATTCGGGAAACACTCGGCGAATTGCGAAAAAAAGGTGTATTGCTTGCAGTTGGCTCATCCAGTAAAAATACCCCCCTCATTCTGAACCAAGTCGGATTGGAAAACTGGTTTGATGCTGTGGCTGATGGAAATGATATTACGCGTTCCAAACCAGATCCAGAAGTATTCCTGTTGGCGGCGGAAAAATTAGGACTGCCGCCATCTGAATGTATGGTTGTGGAAGATGCGGATGCCGGAATAGAAGCGGCATTCAAAGGAGGATTTATTCCAGTGGGTATAGGACCGGCACAAAACAACATAAATGCGGTCTATCACTTGACGCGGTTTGAACAGTTAAAGGAGATTGTTTTTTAGGAATAAGTGGTGGGTGATTTGGCATGTCAAAAATTCATACGAAATGGATTTTATGCCCCAAATGCCACAGCAGAACACGTGTCAAAGTATCAGATAATACAGTATTGTTGAATTTTCCATTATATTGTCCAAAGTGTAAACAACAGTTTACCGTTTGTGTTGTAAATAAGAAAATGATAGTAACAAAATGAGCTAAGAGCCGGACGTTAAACGCAGAGCCTGCATCATTGTCTTTCAAAAGATCATGATGCAGGCTCATTTATTTATTCATCACCTATGGTGTTTCTTAAATCTGCGAGGAAAGGAAGTGGAATGTTATACCGGAACTGCCGAAAGTAGACACCATAAGGCAAGTAATTGAGCCAAAGTTAATAGAACAAACATTTTTGAGTATGCTGAATTGGAATGCCGGGTTGCACGTTGTTTGGAGAGTCTCAAGGCCAATGAGTACTATTCACAGGATGAAATGAGGGAAAAGTTCTCTCCATAGATAGAAACAGAGCGTGGTATTATTAATATTATAGGAAAAATGGGGTGACAAATTGAATTATGACCTGTGCATCAATACGAGCAGGCAGAACATAAAGGAAGTTACACAGGGATTAAAATTTTTCACAAAATAACGTATAATAGAGTGGTAATTGATGGGAAAAGATGTCTTGACCTTCCGAGGTGTCTGTGCTAAAATATGCCTTGAAATATCGACTGCTTTATTCAGACGAGCATTATAAACAATTCAAAAAGGAGAATGTGTCGTGGAACGGATCAAAACTCTGGAGACCCGCAATCTGTGTGAAAGTGCAAAAAAGGGCGGCTGCGGCGAGTGTCAGACCTCTTGCCAGTCTGCCTGCAAGACCAGCTGCGGCGTGGCCAACCAGAAATGTGAAAATACAGAGAAATAAAAAGAAGCGCCGCCAGCAAGGCGGCGCTTTTTATGTCAGCGGGGGTTTGAAATGATACACCAATACCAATTGAACGGATATAATATTGTGCTGGACACCTGCTCCGGCAGTATCCATGTCGTGGATGAAGTGGCCTATGACATCATTGGCCTTTATGAAACGCATACGCCGGAAGAGATCGTGGCGGCCATGCTGGAAAAATATCATGCTCGTTCGGATGTGACGGGAAAAGATATAGAGGCCTGTATAGAGGATGTTCGGGGGCTGAAAGAGGCGGGGAAACTTTTTACACCGGACACCTTTGCGGAGATGGCCGGCACATTCAAGGAGCGTTCCGGCGATGTTGTGAAGGCGCTCTGCCTCCATGTGGCGCATACCTGTAACCTCAACTGCGCTTATTGCTTCGCCAGCCAGGGCAAGTACCATGGCGACAGGGCGCTGATGAGCTTCGAAGTGGGGAAGCAGGCCCTGGATTTCTTGATGGAGCACTCCGGTACCCGGCGGAATCTGGAAGTGGATTTCTTCGGCGGCGAGCCTTTGATGAACTGGGAGGTCGTAAAGCGTCTGGTGGGTTATGCCAGGAGCGTGGAAAAAGAACGCGGTAAAAATTTCCGCTTTACGCTGACGACCAACGGCATGCTGATCGACGATGAAGTGATCGATTTCGTCAACCGGGAGATGAGCAACGTCGTGCTTTCTCTGGACGGCAGGAAGGAGATCAATGACCGCACGCGGGTGGATTACGCGGGGAACGGGAGTTATGAACGCATCGTCCCCAAATTTCAGAAGCTGGTCGCCGCCCGCGGCGGCAGGAACTACTATATACGGGGGACTTTCACCCATGCCAATCCGGATTTTACCAGGGACATCTTCCACATGGCGGACGATTTGGGCTTCACGGAACTGAGCATGGAACCGGTGGTGTGCGCCCCGGGGGATGCGGCGGCTCTGAACGATGCGGATCTGGAGATCGTGAAAGAGCAGTATGAGATCCTGGCCAAGGATATGCTCCGGCGGCAAAAAGAAGGGCGCCCGATTACTTTTTATCATTATATGCTGGATCTGACGGAGGGCCCCTGCATTTATAAGCGCATCTCCGGCTGCGGCTCCGGCACAGAGTATATGGCTGTTACGCCCTGGGGGGATCTCTATCCATGCCATCAGTTTGTAGGTGAGGAAGCCTATAAATTGGGGGATGTCTGGAATGGTGTCCAAAATACTGCCTTGCGGGAAGAGTTTCGAGCCTGCAACGCCTATGCCCGTCCCGACTGCGACGGCTGCTGGGCAAGGCTGTATTGCTCCGGCGGCTGTGCGGCGAATGCGTATCATGCCACGGGTTCCATCCGCGGCGTGTACAAAGCCGGGTGTGAACTGTTTCGCAAGCGGATCGAGTGCGCGATCATGATGAAAGCGGCCCGGGAGACGGCTCTATGAATACGCCGATAGCAGATTTTGTTCGGCGTTATGCGGGGGAAAGTGTTGCCCGGATGCATGTGCCGGGGCATAAGGGAAAGCCCTTCCTGGGGTGCGAGCCGCTGGATATCACAGAGATCTGCGGGGCCGACGCATTGTATGAGGCATCGGGGATCGTGGCAGAAAGTGAAGCCAACGCATCCGCGCTGTTCGGTTCCCGCTGCACCTGCTATTCCACGGAGGGCTCCAGCCACTGTATCCGCGCCATGCTGTATCTTGCTGTAATGTACAGCGGCTCACATAGGGTGGTGGCCGCGCGGAATGTGCATCGGGCGTTCGTATCTGCTGCCGCGCTGCTGGATTTGGATGTGACCTGGCTCTGGCCGCAAAACAGCAGCTCTCTGTGCAGCTGCCCGGTATCCGCGGGGCAACTGGAGGATGCATTAAAAGCCCTTCCGGCCCCGCCGGCGGCGGTGTACATCACCAGCCCGGATTATTTGGGGAATATGGCGGATATTTCCGCGTTGGCGGAGATTTGCCATCGGCACAAAACGCTGCTGCTGGTCGACAATGCGCATGGCGCCTATCTTCGCTTTTTGAGGCCCTCGCGGCATCCTTTGGATTTGGGGGCGGATCTTTGCTGTGACTCGGCGCATAAGACATTGCCGGTGCTCACAGGGGGCGCCTATCTGCATGTCTCCCGTGATGCCCCGGCAGGGGTGGAGGGATCGGCCAAAGAGGCGCTGGCACTTTTTGGCTCCACCAGCCCTTCCTATTTGACGCTTGCATCCCTGGACTTGTGTAATTTGTATCTTACAGAAAATTATTCGGAACGCCTGGAGGAGACAGCAGGGGCGCTGCAGAAGGTGCGGGACAGATTGGCGGAAGCCGGCTGGCATACAGAGCCATGTGATCCTCTGCGGTTGACGCTGGCCGTACCGGCGGACGGGACAGGCCAGGCTCTGGCGGCGAAGCTGCGGTGTGCAGGCGCAGAATGCGAGTATGCCGACCGGGATTTTTTAGTGTTGATGGCTACGCCGGAAAACAGGCCGGAGGAGATGGAGCGGGTCATAGAAGCGTTGGGCCGGTGCACGGCACAGCCGAAACGCCTGTCTCTTCCGCCGGTTCGGGGAAAACAGGCGTGCTCCATACGAACGGCCGCTTTCAGCCCGCGGGAGATCGTACCGATCGCCTGCTCTTTGGGGCGGGTCTGCGGCCTGCACAGCATGGGCTGCCCTCCGGCGATCCCCGTGGCTGTGGCCGGAGAGCGGATCTCTGCAGAGATGCTGGCGGTTTTTGCGCACTATGATATACGCTCCATAGAAGTGTTGCGGGGCGATGTGAAGCCCTGACCAACAGACAGCGGCAGGGAACCAAATTATAAGAAAATGCAAAGGCTCGGACGTTTTGCGTTCGGGCTTTTGTATTGATGAAGGGGCGGAAGCATTATGCGTGCCACAGTTCGAACATTACTATAATAGCAAACCAGCAGGTGCAGCAGAGCGAGGGTAGGGAGCACCAGAACCCCACAGACAACCATCTTCGCTTTAAGGTATGGTAAACGGATAGGAAACGGATGCCCTGGCCATATCATGCTACAATAAAAATAGGAGTTAAGACGATGGGTTTTTCGTAATAAAGAATATCAAATTATTACAAATTGGTTAAAATGAATAGTTTGAAAGTGTAAAATATACATATTGCATATTTTAATTGTGAAACAAATGTTATAATATTACAAATAAATAGTTAAACGGTTTCCTAAATTTTCGTTGAAATAAAGGGGAAAGCATGATATGTTAAAACTACCAAAAGGAATTCAGTTGTTGAATCCTGCAGAAATAGTTAAGGAGGATTATCCATGAAAGCAGCAAAAAAAGTTACGTCATTATTAGTCTCCCTCATGTTGCTCCTGCTAATGGTTCCCACATTGGCCTTTGCAGCTGATGACGAGCGGATCATCGTGTATGCACAGGTACCCGAAGATTGGACTGAGCCATGTATCTGGGCTTGGGCAGATGATGGCACAAATGCCTTTGAAGCATGGCCGGGCGAAAAAATGACAGCTGACGAAAATAATCCTGGCTGGTATTACTGCTGGATTCCGGCTGCCGCGGGAAACGTGATTATTAACGCGAATGAGGGCGGCGTCCAGACGGCAGATCAGAAGCTGGAAGCTAAAAATGCATGGATTACGATCACAGATGCCGATACGGTTGAAATCAGCTATGAAGCGAAAACAACGGGTGAGATACCCGAATATGTAGAAATGTTCGAAGTCCACGCGAAGGTAGATGCAAGCTGGGAAGATGTCCGAATTTGGGCATGGCTCGATCCTGATGGAACCAATGCTTTTGAGGCTTGGCCGGGCGAGGCTATGACGGCCGGGGAAAATGGCTGGTACACGGCAAAGGTACCCGTTTGGGTGAACAGCGTTATCATCAATGCCAATGGAGGCGAGGTCCAGACAGAAGATCTTACCATCGATGCTGCTGAAGTATGGGTGACCGTGGATGCGGAAGGGGCTGCCGAGTTTACATATAATGACCCGGATGCACCTGTGGCAGAAGATATTACCGTGTATGTGCAGGCTCCGGCAGACTGGAGCGAGCCGCATCTCTGGGCGTGGTCCGCGCCGGACGGTACAAACGTATTTTCTGCATGGCCGGGTGAAGCCCTGCAGGATGCGGGTGATGGATGGCTTTCGCTGACGGTACCTGGCTGGATCAATAGCATCATTGTCAACGGGAATGAAGGAAGCGTACAGACAACGGATCTGTCCGTAGACGTGGGCAAGGATGTTTGGATCGTTGTAGAGGATGCAGAAAATGCGACTGTCACCTATGAGGAGCCGACAATTGATGTGGCTACTCCAGATTCTCAAGCAACATCTGAACCTGTTGCCGAAGAAGCACCGGCCGAAAGCGGTGTGAATCCTGTAGTGATCGTAATTGCTGCAGTTGCTGTTATCGCTGTGGTGGCCGGTGTGGTTATCGTAAAGAAAAAGAAATCCTAACAGCATTCGGCACAGGTAAAAGGGGATTTCCTTTGCCTGCGCCGTTCTCCATTTTATTTTGAAGGGAGAATTGAGCGAATGAAACGACTATTTGCAATCTTTTTATCGATATGCCTCCTGGCAACGCTTTTTGCCGGATGCTCCCAATCTCCAGAAACAGATGGCGGGCCTGTGACGATTACGATTTGGCACGACAAGGAAGATGAAGTCGCAGCAGCTCTGCAAGCGGAGCTGGATAAGCTGGCCCCGGATATTGTTGTGAAGCTGGAGCGGAAAGATGGCTTGACAGAAGCCTTGAAAATGGTAGGAAACGATCCCAAGGCTGCCCCGGATATGTATTTCTTTGCGCATGACAAACTTGGCGTATATGCAGAAATGGGAATCCTTGCCCCAATCACCGATTTTATTGATACATCTGTATTGGAAGAATATCTGCCGCTGACCATAGAGGCGGCGACCTATAAAGGCGAAGTTTATCAGCTGCCGCTGTATTTCGAAACACTGCTGTATATGTATAACCGCCGTTACATGAGCGATGAAGAAGTCCCAAAAACGACAGAGGAACTTTATCAGTATATGCAGGACACCACAATGGGCGGACATTATGGCTTTGTGGAGCAGCACAGCACCGCGTATTATAGCGCGGGGTGGATTCATGCATTTGACGGCTATATTATCAATGCAGAAGGACAGCCTGGCCTTGATAGCCCGGAGACGATTGCGGCGTTGGAATATCATAAGAAATTTGTAGAGTATATGCCCAGTGAAGGCGAATATGCTACGGTTAATACCCTGTTCTGGGAAGGAAAAGCGCATTCCACGATTGGCGGGCCTTGGTTGGTACCGACTGCGCGGGAAAGCGGGATTGACCTGGGGCTGGCACCTATGCCGGTTGTAGACGAAACAGGGAAAGCAATTGCACCGTATTCCGGTGTACAGGGGCTTCATGTGCTGAAGGTCGCCGCGGAGAAAAAGCATGACGCGATTGCCAAGGTTCTTCAGCAGTTGACTGGTGATGAAATCGGAATCGCCATCGCAGAGGCAAGCGGATGCGCACCCGCAAAAGAGAGCTGCTATGATGATCCTGATGTGACGCAGGATGATATGGTAATGGCAATGTATGAAACCGCTCAAGATGCAGTGCCGATGCCGAACATCCCGGAGATGGATGTGATGTGGACTGTGGCTGAAAATCTGCTGGTCGATATCAACATGAGTGGTAAAGACGTGACCGAAAGTGCTAAGAACGCACAGGAGAAAGCACTTGATTTGATTGCATCCATGAAGTAAGGAGCGAAGGGCTATGAAGAAACGCCGGAAAACCACCTTATGGGCGTATCTGTGCAGTGCGCCTTCTTTACTGCTAATTTTGCTGATCGTGGTATTCCCGATTTTATATACGGGCTATATTTCGTTCACCAATATGAACGTGTACCACTGGTTCAACTTTGACTTTATCGGGCTTGAAAACTATAAGGATGCGCTTTTCGTGTTCGATTCCGGCTTTCTGTCAGCACTGCTGGTGACGATCCTTTGGACAGTTGTCAATATGGTGCTGCAGCTCGTAATTGCCTTTGTGCTGGCCAGTTTGCTGAATATTCAAGACTTTAAGTTCCGCCGCGTTTACAAAACGCTTTTGATGTTCCCATGGGCCATGCCCGGTTACGTCTCCATTCTACTTTGGAAAACGGGTATGTTCAATTCGCAGTTCGGGCTTTTGAACCAGTGGATGGAAAAACTGGGGTTGGAGACCCAACGCTGGCTGGCAAACGATGTTTCGGCTTTTATCTGTTGTACGGTAGTAAATCTGTGGCTTGCGCTGCCGTTCATGATCATGATCATGGACGGCGCGCTACAGGCTGTGGATAAAAGTTGCTACGAGAGCGCGATTTTGGACGGTGCAAACTGGATGCAGCGCACAGTATATCTTACTATTCCATCGATTAAACCGATTATTGCGCCGGCCGTTATCATCACAGTATTTACTACCTTCAAGCAATTCGACGTGATCTATCTGCTTACACAGCAAGCAGGCGCCAAAACGGGCTCGAATCTGCATACGATTTTGACTTACGCTTATGAAAATGCGTTTATCACAAACAACTATGGTTACAGTTCGGCAGTGTCTATCATCATTTTCGTTGTACTGATTGCCTTTTCTCTGCTGACAAGGCAACGCGCAAAGGAGGGGTGAAGATGTCATTACACCGGAAAAAGAAGCTGCGCCACTTGTTGGGGCATAGCGTGCTTCATATTTTCTTTATTGTTCTGTGTTTTGCAACGCTTGTGCCGATCCTTTATGCGCTGTCTGTTTCCTTAAATGCGGAGAATAGCCTGCTGAGTTCGGACTTTCGCTTTATCCCCAAGCAATTCACGCTGGATAATTACAAAGCTGTATTCACAGAACAATCTGTCATGCTGTGGTTCAAGAACAGCATGATTCTGGCAGTGTGTACGGTGATAATCTCTCTTGGGGCGGCTATACCGGCAGCATATGTGTTTTCACGCAAACGCTTTGCAGGGCGAGGCGCAATTCTTGAAATTTTGCTGCTGCTGTACTCTTTCCCATCCGTTCTCTCCATGTTTGCAATTTACAAACTGCTCAGCCCCCTGGGCCTGGTAAACAGCCGAATTGGGCTGATACTTGTTTACACAGGTACCATGGCGGTGTTTGGCCTTTGGAACATGAAGGGATATTTTGATACTATACCGATTGAAATTGAAGAAGCTGCTTCCATTGACGGGGCCGGTAGTTTTCAACTGGTCACTAAAATTGTGCTTCCATTGGCAAAGCCCAGCATTCTCGTCACAGCGGTGATGATTTTGATTTATGTATGGAACGAATATCTCTTTGCGATCACGTTCATGACAGGTGCGGAGAACTATACGCTGGCGGCGGGCCTGTATTCGTTGCAGGCGACAGAAATCAGTGGCAGTTGGCCCGTATTTGCTGCGGCATCGCTGGTTGTGAGTGCGCCAATTTTGATCATTTTCTTTGCCGTACAGCGGCACATGACTTCTGGCTTGACAGCTGGCGGCGTAAAAGGTTAATTGAAACGAGGTGAAGCGGATAATGAATCTCAGCGCGATTAAACATGTGCCCATGTCTGCTGATGCGCATGGGATCAGCGAACAGGAGGTCGTGTTCCGGCTGCGCTGCGGCCGGGCGGATCTTCACTCCTGCACGCTTTACTATGCAGACAGAGCCTGCCGTCAGACACCGGTGATTTTTTCAAGTACACCGATGAAAGTTGTGGCACAGGATGAATGGTTTGATTATTATGAAGTGATTTTGAAAAGCCCGTATAAGCGGATCTGTTATTACTTTGAGCTGGACGATGGGCAGGAAAAATTGTTGTATTACAGCGATTTTTTCGCGCATCAGCGAGTAGACGACCGCTCAGAATACTATCAGCTCCCTTTCAACCACAGGGCAGATATTGCCGAGGTGCCAGAATGGGCTAAAGATGCAGTCGTCTATAACATTTTTCCGGACAGCTTTGCTACAGCACGGCGTGCAATCAGCGGAGAACCCAGTGAATGTGTATGGAAAGGGCAAACAACGCACGGAAAACTGGGCGGCTCAATCAAGGGAATCACGGAGAACCTGGACTATATCAAAAACCTTGGCTTCAACTGTATTTATATCAATCCGATTTTTGCTGCAGGGGAATATCACAAGTACGATTTGCTGGACTATTTCCATATTGATCCGTGTTTTGGGACGGATGAGGATTTCCGCCTCCTTGTGAATGCCTGTCACAGCATGGGGCTGCGCGTGATCATAGATGGCGTGTTCAACCATGTGGGGTGGCGTTTCTTTGCCTTTGAGGACGTTGTGGAAAAGGGGGAAGCCTCTGCATATAAAGATTGGTTTTATGGCTTGAAATTCCCTGTGCACCGCCCAGAGACCGGGGATGAGTATCCGCAATACGAGTGCTTTGGATATGAACGGATGATGCCGAAAACCAACACGGAAAACCCAGAAGTCATTGAGTATTTCTGCAAAGTGGGACAGTACTGGGTGCGGGAATTTGACATTGATGGCTGGCGGTTGGACGTAGCAAGTGAAATCAATGATGCGTTCTGGCGCCGCTTCCGGGAGGCAGTAAAGGCAGTAAAGCGTGACTGCCTGCTGATTGGCGAAGTTTGGGAGAGTGCACAGCACTGGCTGGGCGGAGATATGTTTGATTCCACAATGAACTATGATTTCCGCAAGCATTGCCGCCGATTTTTTGCAGAGCATTCCATCGATGCAGCTCAATTTGACGGGCGTGTTACCAATATGCGTATGCGCTATAAGCTTCCCGTCCTGTATGGACAGCTAAATCTATTGGACAGCCATGATGTGAGCCGATTTTTGTCGTTGTGTAAAAATGAGCTGTCGAGTATGAAGTTGGCCGTGTTGTTCCAAATGACGTTCGTCGGCATACCATCTGTATTTTACGGGGACGAAAAGGGAATTGACGGCCTTTTAGAAGAAGAATACAGGCATCCGATGCCATGGGGAGAAAGCGGCAGCGAGCTGGAACGATTTTACCAGGACGCGATTCAGCTGCGAAATACATGGCCAGAGTTGCGCTGGGGTGACTATCATACAGTATACGCGCAAAAAGGAAGCGGGATGTACTGCTACTGCCGCTCATCAGATAAGGTGAAAATCTTCATCTTGCTCAACAATCAGCCGCAGGCGGTGGATATACCGGCAGAATTTGCAGAAGGGATGCTGTTGTGGCAGGAGGGATTGGAGGGGCAAATGCTTGCTCCAATGGGTTTTGCCGTATTTAGGCAGGTGACAGGGACATGAGTGTGACGATTCGTGATGTTGCGGCCGCAGCTGGCGTATCAACCGCAACGGTTTCCAAAGTGATCAACCACTCTCCAACGATTTCACAGGAAACGGTGGAGCGGGTGCAGGAAGTAATCCATCAGATGGGATACCGTCCGAACAAGCGGGCACAAAGCTTTGCCAGGCGAGCTACAAAAAATATCTTGTTTCTGAGCGAGCTAGAACATGGTGTGGGATTTGAAAACCCACATCTGTTTGAGATGTTGGCTGGAGCCGAAGCAGCATTGGCTCGAAAAGACTATGGCCTGTTGATAAAGCGCATTAATTCCCGCGAACTGGTTAATAGTTTTGCCGATATTATGGATAGCGAGTATGTAGATGGTGCCATTGTTCATGCTTCTGTCGTTTCAAAAGAGGTGGCGGCACTTCTAACAGACACTTCTTTTCCGTATGTAGTCGTCGGTATGCCGGATTTTGCCAATCGCTTGTGCTGGATTGACACCAACAACAATGTTGCAGGGCAAATTGCCGCGAGCCATTTGAGAAAAAAGGGCTACGAACGCATTGCGTATATTGGGGGACCAAAGGAGGATACGATTTCTCTTCATCGGTTGGATGGCGTTCTGGATTCATTGGGAACAACAGTCCCGACAGGTTATATCCGTCATGGTGCCCCCAGCAGTGAAACAGGTTTTCGATGCACCATGGAACTGTTGGCACTTGGTGAGAAGCCGCAGGCAATTATATGTGCCAACCAGTATCTTGCTTTTGGCTGTGTAGAAGCTCTGAAACGCAGCGGCATTGCGATACCGCGACAAATGGCGGTGCTGACCTTCGATGATTTCCCTTTCTCGAAAGTGATCGATCCACCGCTCACAGTCGTGAATCTTGACATGTACGATATGGGGGAACAGGCAGCAAAAATTATGCTGCGGCGAATCAAGAACCCGCAGCTGTTGGTTCAGTCATACACCACACTTCCCAGCTTGATTGAACGGGAATCTACGAAAGGAGATGAGCGGGGTTAGTTTTTTCGATTGCTGCTAGTGGTTGGGACAAAAGAGAATGAGGAGGTATAAAATGTTTAAACGGTATTCGCAGAGAGTGATCAGCGCAGTTTTAACACTCGCAATGGTACTTTCGGTTACTTTGTTTGCGTTTCCTGTCAGCGCAGCAGAGGCACCAGAACTAGGACCCGTAACATCAAAGGATGTTGTTTATCAGATTATTACAGATCGGTTTTATGACGGAGATCCTTCCAACAATGTACCGGAGGGATTTGACTCTACGTTGTATGACGGTACCGGAGATGACCTCAAGCTCTATCAAGGCGGCGATTGGGCAGGCATTATTGACAAAATTCCTTATCTAAAAGGGATGGGAGTTACGGCTGTTTGGATTTCGGCTCCTTACGAAAATCGTGATACAGAGATTTTGGATTACAAGGCCGATGGAAGTTATGACCGCTGGACGAGCTTCCACGGTTATCATGTAAGAAATTACTTTGCTACCAATAAACATTTTGGTACACTGAACGAATTCAAGGAACTGCGCGATGCTCTCCATGCCAATGGAATCAAGCTGATTATTGATTTTGTCACAAATCATACGAGCAGAGAGATGAATCCGACGGCGGGGAACACCCCAGAAGATGGTAAGCTGTATGAGCCGGATCGGAAAGAAGATGGTTCCTTTGCTTTCGATGAAAATGGTGAGCCCTATGATTATAACGGAGACGGGCTTGTAGAAAATCTGATTGCCGATCCGCAGAATGATACTCAAGGGTGGTTCCATGGACTCGGTGATCGTGAAAATGACAGCAGCCGTTTTGGTTATCGGCATAAAGACTTGGGTTCGCTGGCTGATTTCTCCCAGGAAAACGGTATGGTGGCAGGATATCTCGAAGATGCAACGCTGTTTTGGGCCAACATGGGAGTGAATGGTATTCGTCATGATGCCACACTTCATCTGAATCCGGCGTTCGTTAAAGGGCTTAAAGACGCAGTGGACAGCAACAGCACAGTAACCCATTTTGGTGAGTTTTTTATTGGACGTCCAGATCCCAAATACGATGAGTATGTTTATTTCCCCAAGCAGACGGGTGTAAACAATCTGGACTTTGAGTATTTCCGAGCGGCATCAACTACTTTTGGCGATTTCTCGACCACGATGAAAGATTTCGGCAACATGATGATGTACACGCAGGACGACTATGAATATGAGAACCAGACTGTTACGTTCTTGGATAATCACGATGTAAGCCGTTTTGGTTATCTGCAGAGAAATGAAAAGCCGTATAATGCGGCGCTTGCCACACTTCTCACCTCCAGAGGTATTCCCAATATTTATTATGGGACAGAGCAGTACATCATATCCTCTGATGGAAGTGACGTTGCAGGCCGAATTTTCATGCAGACTGACAGCGAGTTCAACACAGAAACAACAGCGTATAAGTTAATTGGCAAACTTTCCGAGTTGCGCCAGACCAATGATGCGATAGCCTATGGAACGACAGTGATTCGGTATAGTGACGATAACGTCTTGGTGTTTGAGCGTCAGTTCTATGATGATGTTGTATTGGTCGCAGTCAATCGTCAGCCAGATCAAAGCTATACGATTGGTGAGATTGAAACGAATCTGCCAGCGGGAAATTATGGTGACTATTTGGGCGGTTTGCTTTATGGCTTTGATACAGTTGTGACTGCGGGAGAGGGCATTAATCATACTTCATCCTTTACGATTCCCGGTGGCGGCGTATGCGTTTGGGAATACAAAGCCTCTAATCCTAGCACACCGCAGATTGGTAATGTGATGTCCACGATGGGGCGTGCGGGAAATCAAGTTTACATTTATGGTGATGGCCTAGACGGAAATGTAAGCGTAAAATTTGGTGACGTTGAAGCCGTAGTGGAAAGCAATTCTGCAAATCAGATTGTTACGAGAGTGCCAGACGGAGCGGTACCGGGTGATAATGGTATCACTGTAACGAAGGATGGTACTGAAAGTAACACATTCATTTATAAAGTGCTGGCGGGTGATCAGAACCAAATCATTTTCCATGTCCAAGCAGATACGGTGATGGGGGAAAACATTTATATTGTGGGAAATATTCCAGAATTGGGGAATTGGGACCCGGATAAATGTACAGAGGCTATGCTCAACCCCAATTATCCCGAATGGTTCTTGCCTGTCAGTGTACCAGCTGGTACTACAATAGAGTTCAAGTTCATCAAAAAGGATGCTAACGGTACAGTTACTTGGGAAAGCGGAGAAAATCGAGTAATTACATCTTCGCCGGAAAGTGCAGGCTCGATTGATACGGAAGTATATACCTGGCGCAGCTAACAGGAGCTGTTGTAAGGAGGTACTTCTATGCGAGAAAGCGGCATCCTAATGCCCGTGGCCAGTGTGCCGGGGCCCTTCGGCATCGGCACACTGGGCAAAGGAGCATATGACTTTGTGGATTTTTTGGTCCGTGCAGGCCAGCATGTATGGCAGATACTGCCGCTGTCGCCCACGGGCTTCGGCGACAGCCCGTATCAAAGCTGCTCGGCCTTTGCAGGAAACCCCTACTTCATTGATTTTGAACCTTTATGCAGAAGGGGGCTTTTGAAAAAGCAGGAGTATGCCGGAATTTCCTTTGGAAGAGCGCCATGCGCCGTGGATTATGACGCCGTGCGCGAAACGCATTTTGCTGTGCTGCGCAGGGCGTTTGCACGGTTTTCGAAATGGTATCCAGATGATTACTACCACTTCTGCTACGAGCAGGGCTGGTGGTTGGAGGACTATGCCCTGTTCATGACGGCAAAGGGTCTTGAGGGCGGCCGCGATTACCGGCAGTGGCCCGAGGCGCTGCGTATGCACGAGGCAGGCGCTATTCGGGAATTGTATGCCAAACACGAGGCCGAAGTGCATTTCTGGAAGTTCTGCCAGTACGAGTTTTTTACCCAGTGGCGCGCGCTGAAGGCGTATGCGAATGAAAAAGGCGTGCGCATTTTGGGAGACATCCCCATCTATGTCTCACCCGATTCCGCCGATGTATGGGCCGGGCGCGAGCTGTTCTGGCTGGACGAGGCGGGCTTGCCCAGGGAGGTGGCAGGTTGCCCACCGGATTATTTTTCCGCCGACGGCCAGCTTTGGGGCAACCCGTTGTACAACTGGGATCGGCACGAGAGTACGCATTATGACTGGTGGATAAAGCGGGTGCGCTTTTCGCTGGAATTATATGATACCGTGCGCATCGACCACTTCCGCGGCTTTGACACCTATTACGCCATTCCTTACGGCGCATCCAATGCACGGGGGGGCGAATGGAGGCAAGGGCCGGGCATGCGACTGTGGGGCGAGGTGCTGCGCGCTGTGCCGGGCGCGGCCATTGTGGCGGAGGATTTGGGCGAGATGTTCGAAAGCGTGCGCGCGCTGCTGAAAGAAACGGGCTTTCCCGGCATGAAGGTGCTGCAGTTTGCGTTCGGCGCGGGCCCCGACAGCGATCATCTGCCCCACAATTACACAGAGAACTGCGTAGCCTACCCAGGTACGCACGACAACACCACCCTGCGGGATTGGTGGCGCACCGCCCACGCAAAGGAAAAGCGCCACGCAAGGGCATATATTGGCCTTTCTGCTGAAGAAGGCGAAACAGAGGGCCTTTTGCGAGGCGTGCTGCAAAGCCCCGCTCGGTTGGCCGTGGTACCCATGGCGGATTGGCTGGGCCTTGGGAAGGAAGGACGCATCAATACTCCAGGCACAATATTCGGAGGCAACTGGCGCTGGCGCTGTGAAGCTGACTTTTTGACCCCTAGACTAGCGAAACATATCTATATGATGTGTAATCGATATGGGCGGGCGTAAGGTTTTAACAAATACAGCGGCAGGAGATTTTCCTACCGCTGTATTTATATATTGAATTGCCCATAGATTCCCATAAAAAGACAAAGCAGAGGGAAGGAGAAACACAAATGTTGTTTTTTGTTGGATAGATCCACGGAACACTGGTGCTGTACATTTTTGCAAATTCGCATTTTAAAATTCCAAAGAGCATTTATGTAGACAGCCCCTGCCGGGGCTGTCTTTTTTAGTAGACTTGGGCACTGTACCCGTAGCTTTTGCAGCGTTTAACAGGAAAGCAGCTCCGGCGGTGCTGGCCGCTGGAGTTGCTTTCATTCTGTATGCACGGCTTCCTTCGGCACGTTCTTCCGGCAGCCGACTGTAATCATGGTAATATAGTCGTCACGGCTTTGTAGGGACATTTCGTTTAGGCCCTCCTCATAGGAGTATCCCACCAATTCCATCTGGTTTTCCTTGGCAAAAGTACAGATGTTTTGGTAAGTCTTCTCCAGCTTTTTCCATCCTCCCAGACAAAATGCTCGCAGATACATGCCAGCCGGGCGCACAGCATCGAAAACTTCCGTATCCTCCCTGCCGTAGGCGAAAAAGCAGTTGTAGTCGGTATAGTTCCCGGCGGAGATCTTCTCGACTGAAATTCGGCTTCCGAAATTGTCATAAAGGCCGAAGATGGATTTTAACCGCAAAGAAAAATCTCCTGCTACCGCAAAATCGCTGTCATCATAGGCTCCGGTGATGGGGTCGCTGAGTAAAATGCGCTGTTCGGGGAGCATAACGGTTTCGATCTCTCCCTCCTTAGCTGTAAGGCTTAAGGACAGTTTTTGAGATTTTTGTTCCAAAAAGGCTTTGGTGTTCAGAAGCTCCCGAATGGATTTGTCAATCAGAGCTTTTCTCTCTTCGCTCAGTTCCGCGAAGGAAGCGCCCAATGTCCTTTGCTGATAACGGACGATCTCTTCAATGGATAAGCCGATCTTTCTCAGGATCAAAATCAGCTCCAGCTGTACTGTCTGAAAACAGGTGTAGTAGCGGTAGCCGTTTTCCCCTTTGATATCAGGAGAAAACAGCCCAATTTCATCGTAATAATGCAGCGTGCGCTTGTTAATACCGTTGAGTTTGGCAAATTGCCCCGTGGTATATAAATATTTTTTCTTTGTCATCGCAAAAACCTCTTGACATTACAGTTGCTGTATCGTTTATCATACCGAATAGTAAAGAAATTTGCAAGGGCGGCGTATGAACATGGAAATTTTAAATGCAAATCAAAAACCATGGAAAGAAATCAAAGAGATTTACATGGAGGCTTTTCCTAAAGCGGAACGAAAGCCCTTTTTTACGGTTCGGCGTTCTGTGAATAAGGGAAAATCGCTGCTGTTAACAGCAATGGAGAATGAAGTTTTGCAGGGCTTTGTGATGGCGATCCCCTATAAAAATATGGTGATGGTGGATTATCTGGCCGTTTCTTCAAAAATCCGCAGCCGCGGAACCGGCAGTAAAATGATGCAGGAGATATGCCGGTATTTTCCCGGCGAGAAAATCGTTTTGCTGATTGAACGGCTGGACGATACCGCTGAAAACAAAGATCAGCGGATTGCCCGCAGGCGGTTTTATTTCAAAAACGGCTTTACCTCCTCGAATATTTATATCACCGGGCGCAGCGGAAATATGGAAATTTTAAACTTTGGCGGCACCGTATCGAAGCAGGAATATATGGACTTGCAGCAGCACGCTTTAGGAAAGCTGATGTTCCGGCTGTCCGGCATCCAGCTTGCTGTTTGAGAAAGGGGTATTTTATGAGCACTATTTTTGCAAAGGTGAAATTGAAAGGGCGGCAGATCGCCCTGCTGTCCATACTGGTTTTGTTTGCGGCTGTCGCAGAAATGATGCTGCCCTCTCTGCTCGCCCAAATGATCAACAGCGGGGTGGCCAATTCTTCCCGCGGCACGGTGTTGATCCTTGCTGCCGTCATGGCGGGAGTCACCGTGCTGGCCTGTATCGTCAACTTTTTGTCGGTGAAAATTGCCTCCCGCATTTCCACGGATTTCTCCGCAGCGCTTCGCGGGCAGGTGTTTGAAAAGGTGCAGAGTTTTTCGGCTGCGGAACTGGACAAGTTCGGAACGGCCAGCCTGGTCACACGAAGCACATCGGATATTACCAACGTGCAAAATTTTCTTACCCTGCTTTTGCGCATCGGCATCCTTGCGCCGATGATGGCGGTTGCGGGTCTGGTGTTCTCCGCCGCCACCGGCGGACAAGTCAGCTCTGTCCTTACGGTTGCGATCCCGGTGTTATTGATAAGTTGCGGCATTGTCATTCTGTTTGCTTCCCGCTACTCCGTAAAACTTAGGAAAAAATTGGACCGTCTCAATCAGCTATTTCTGGAATCTCTGGAGGGTGTCCGTGTCATCCGTGCTTTCAATAAGCAGCAGGCGGAAAGCCGCCGTTTCGGCGAAGCGAATACCGACTATGCAGCGACCGCCATGCTGTCCGGCCGGATCACCAGCCTTTTGCTGCCGCTTATCAATGTGATTTTTGGCGTGACCACGGCGGCGGTTCTGGGGCTTGGCGCCCATTATGTCGAAACCGGCGCTATGGAGGTCGGCTCTCTGGTGGCGAACAGCCAGTATATCAGTATGGTGCTGATGTCAGTGATGATGCTGGCCCTTGTCATCATGATGTTTCCCACGGCATATGCCTGCGCAGGGCGTATTGCAGAGGTGCTGGAGACCGAAACCACGATTCGGGACGGGTCGTTTTCCCTGTCGGAGCGCCCGCTCCGCTCCACGGTGGAGTTCCGTCACGTGACCTTTGCCTACCCCGGCGCACAGGAACCGATTTTAAAAGATGTCAGCTTTGAAGCCCATCCCGGAGAAATCACTGCGATCATCGGCGGAACGGGGCGGGGCAAATCCAGCATTCTGAAGCTGATCCCGCGTCTGTACGATCCCCTGTTTGGCGAAGTGCTGATCGACGGCGTGAACGCAAAGGAATATGCCGTGGACGACCTCCGCTCTCTGATCGGCTATGTTCCGCAGAAAAATGTTTTGTTTTCCGGCGATATTGCCTCCAACCTCAATTTTGGAAAAGAGGACGGCGTACAGCAGGACTGGCAGGCAGCAGCGAAAATCGCGTGCGCCGAGGAATTTATTCTGAAAAAGGAAAAGGGCTACCACGACCCCATCGCCCAGGGCGGGACGAACCTTTCCGGCGGGCAGCGTCAGCGGATGGCGATTGCGCGGGCGGTCATGAAACAGCCCGAAATCTATGTGTTTGACGACAGCTTTTCCGCGTTGGATATGAAAACCGACCAGACGCTTCGCAAAAACCTGAAAGCATCCATGGGAGACGCCACCGTTATTCTGGTGGCGCAGCGGGTGAGCACGATTTTGGACGCCGACCGCATTTTAGTCGTTGACGATGGAATGATCGTCGGTCAGGGAACGCATCAAGAGCTTTTGAAAAACTGCCCGCTCTATCGTGAAATTGCAGAAATCCAATTGGGAAAGGAGGCCATCTAACATGAAAACCCATACCTTCAAACGGCTGCTGGGGTATTTGAAAGGTCATAGGCTGCGGTTGTTTTTTGTCCTGCTGTTCGCTTCTGTCAGCACCATTTTCACCGTGATGGCCCCGTTTGTGATCGGCAAGGTCACAACGACCCTGTTTGACAGCATCCGGGACGGCGTTTTTTATTGGGAAACCATTCTCTGGCTGCTGGCGGCGCTGGTGTGCCTGTATCTGGTATCGCAGTTCTTTTCCTTTTTGCAGGGTTTCCACATGGCGAAGGTCACTGCCAATGTCATGCGTGAGATTCGAAGCGACATTGACGGGAAAATGCACCGGTTGAAACTGAACTACTACGATACCCATACCCATGGCGACATTCTCAGTGTGATCACCAACGACGTGGATACCATCAATAATACCGTCAGCCAGAACTTGACCTCCATCGTTACGCAGGTCATTACTGCAATCGGTATCCTTTTGATGATGCTGGCGATCAGTCCGAAGCTGACCATCATTCCCATCATCATGGTGCCGCTGTCGCTGCTCAGCGCGGCCGGCGTGATGAAGTCCAGCGGCAGGCATTATGAAAAACAGCAGCAGCTGCTGGGTCAGCTCAACGGGATACATTGAAGAAATGTACAACGGCCAGCAGGTCATTCAGTCTTTCAGCTATCAGGACCGGGCAAAGCAGCGTTTTTCTGTCTTGAATGAGGAGTTGAAAAACAGTTCCTACAAAGCGGAAACAACTGCGGGAGCTGTCAGCCCGATCACCACCCTGGTCAACGATATGGGCTATGTGGTTTGCGCTGTCATCGGCTGTCTGAGCGCCATCGGTGGGCGGATCACAGTGGGAAATGTACAGGCTATGCTGGAGTACACCCGCCGGTTTGCCGAGCCGTTTTCCTCGCTGGCCGGCATGGCGGGCAGCTTCGGCGCGGCCAAGGCCGCCGGGGACCGCATTTTTGCCCTGCTGGACGCGGAGGAGGAGCTGCCGGACGCAGAACACGGCATCATTCCCAAAGACCGTTCCGGCAGCGTGACGTTTCAAAACGTTCAGTTCGGGTATACGCCTGACCGTTTGCTGATGGACGGTGTAAATCTGACCGTCAAACCCGGCCAGAAGGTGGCGATTGTGGGACCGACCGGCGCGGGCAAAACCACCCTGATCAACCTGCTCATGCGCTTTTATGAGATCAACGGTGGCGCTATTACAGTGGACGGCGTCAATATACAGGATATGCCCCGAGAAGAGCTGAGGGACCGCTTCGGCATGGTGCTGCAGGACACCTGGCTTTTTGAGGGGACGATTGCCGACAACCTGGGATATGCACAAGAGCATATGGACAGAAACAAGATTATTGCTGCGGCAAAATCGGCCTGTGCGCATAATTTCATCAAAACACTGCCTGGCGGATATGATATGGAGCTCTCCAAAGGCGCGGAAAACATTTCGCAGGGAGAGCGCCAGCTGCTCACCATTGCCCGTGCCATCGCTTCCGACCCGGAAATCATGATTTTGGATGAGGCGACGAGCAATGTGGACACTCATACAGAGGTTTTGATCCAGCGCCATGGCGCAGCTGATGAAAGGCCGCACCAGCTTTGTCATTGCCCACAGGCTTTCCACCATTCGCGACGCCGATATGATCCTGTACATGGAAGACGGCGGCATCCGGGAGGTCGGAAACCACGATGAGCTGATGGCGAAAAACGGAAAATACGCCGCTCTTTACAACAGCCAGTTTGCATAATCGCTGTTTCAAGTAGTTTTTGCCTAACTATGTAGACAGCCCCCAGCCGGGGCTGTCTTTTTTAATAAGCAGGGGTGCCGTATCCGTAAATTTCATAATAGCCGACAGGATAGCTGTTCTGGCGGCACTGGTCGGCGGAGTTGCCCTCTGCGGTATAAACGAGGCCACCGTCCGCACGTTCCACGGTAGTCAGACCACATACAAAACCTGCTTGCGTTAAAAAAGAAATTGCTGTACCATAGAGAACGGATGGGGAGGTGGATACGAATGGACAACAACATCGGCGGTGCAGAGCGCGCCGGAAAGGACGTAAAGTTTGAGCGCATCCGGCGCATTACGGGCTACCTAGTGGGCACGGTGGACCGCTGGAACGACGCGAAGAAGTCCGAACTGAACGACCGAGTAAAGCATTCATAACAGTGACATGGCCTGCATATAGACAGCGCCCGTGGGGAGAACTCCCCGCGGGCGCTGTCTTTCTTTTGCTGAAAGGCTGCCGCTGAAAATGCATCCGGGCAAGCGGGCGCGCAGCCAAGGGCGCTGACAGCCTCAATGCCCGCCGCGGCTGCTCTCTATTTCAGCTCAACACTGAAAATGTATTTGTCGCCGCGCACAATGCTTTTTGTGTATTCAGCACAGGCCCCGTTTTCGTAGGTAAAACGCTCCAACAAAATACAGGGAAGCGTGCCGGTGATCTGTAGCAGCTCTTTTTCCTGGGGTAAAGGCATAACAGGACGCAGGGTTTCCCGGGCGTTGTGTATCTCAAACCCATAAGCAGCTGTCAAGAAGTCATAGAGTGAACCGTTCTCCAAACGCTCTATATCCAAAGAAGGAAACCGTTTCACCGGAAGGTAGCTGGTTTCTATCATCAAGGGCTCTCCCTGTCCGGAGCGCAGACGCACCAATTCATGAACGGCACTGCCAGTGGCATGTCCTGTTTTGCGGCAGAGACGCTCATCTACCGGGCGCATTACGTAACTGACAATATGATTCGAGATTGCGATGTTGTCCTTTTTCAGCGTGCTGCTGAACGAATAGAATTGTGTGAGCGGCTGGGTCAGAAAAGCGGGCTGAATAAAAGTACCTGCTCCCGGCATCGTATAGATGACTTCCGCCTGATTTAAGAGATCAAGTGCTGTCCGCAGTGTATATCGGCTTACATGGTACTTATCGCATAGTACACGTTCTGCTGGCAAGGGTTGGTTTCGGGCAAAAACGCCGGTTTTTATGTCGTTAAGAATCTGCCTGTAAACCTCAAGATACAAAGCCTCTGTTTTCATCCCAATCCCTCCGCCATGGAAGTTTTATCAATATTATATTATCTAAAATAAATTCAAAAATCAAATCAGATTAACAGGGTTTTGAAATGCATTCGCTGTCCAGCCTCAATGGGAAGAGCCTTGAATATCCATACCAATTCCATAATTGGTACGAAAAAAACCGTACCAATTATGGAATTGGGCTGAAATTCACCAAAATATTGCTTGCCTCCCCAAAAAAATGTACACTATGCTTAAAGAGAGACGGAAGCGTGACGGATACGCGGTTCAAGAGGTGAGAAAATGACGTACTGGATCGGCATAGACGGTGGAGGTACAAAGACGGCGTTTGCGCTGTCTGCCGCAGATGGAGTTCCCATTCAAACACTTGCCACTACTGGTTGTTCGTACCAGGTGTTGGGTGTGGAGGCCGTGGTGAATATACTGCGAAAAGATACGGCACGTCTACTTTCCCAGGCGGGTGTGGAATGGAGCGATTGTGCAGGCTGCTGTATCGGGCTGCCTTGTTACGGAGAAAATCCCGAAATAGATAGCTTTATCGTAAAACAGATGGAAAAAGCGTTTGCACCGGTACCCGTTCACATTGTGAATGACGCAGAAGTGGGCTGGGCCGGGTCGCTGGAATGCCATGAGGGCATCCATGTGGTGGCCGGCACAGGCTCCATTGCATTTGGCCGTGGATGCGATGGCCAAAGCGCCCGCAGCGGAGGCTGGGACGAATTTTACGGGGATGAGGGCAGCTGCTATTGGGTGGGCCGTCAGGCCATGAGTCTGTTCAGCAAAGAGGCAGACGGACGTGTACCCAAAGGTGCGCTGTATGACATTGTACGCAAAGAATGCGGCTTGCTGAGGGATTTCTATTTTACCCATGTAGTGAAAGAATCCTATGCCCCTTACCGCACAGAAGTGGCGGCGTTCCAAAAATATGCCTGTCAGGCCGCCGAGGCAGGAGATCATGCGGCGGCTGAATTGTATCGCGAGGCTGCCAGAGAACTGGCGCTGATGGTAAGGGCAATCAAAAAACAGCTGCGGTTTTCCACAGATATTGTGGATGTCTCTTATTTTGGAGGCCTTTTCAAAGCGGGGGAACTGATTTTGAAGCCTTTCCGGGAAGAAGTGGAAGCTTTAGACTGCAATTTAAAACCGCCATGCCGCACAGCAACAGAAGGCGCCCTGCTGCTTGCGATCAAATATTTTAACGCTTAATGGAGGACTGAAACATGTTTTTGACAGAACAGGAGATTTTGGACACACCTCGTGCACTGGAGCGCACCTGCCGATACTTTGATGAACGGCTGGAAGAACATAAAAACTTCTTTGCCCGCAACGCGCAGAAAAAGTTCGCGTTTTTTGGCTGTGGCTCCAGTTATATGCTTGCCAAAAGCGGGGCGGCCATTTTCGGTGCGCTGCCCGGTACAAGCGCGGTAGCTGTACCGGCAGGCGATTATCTGGTATCGCCCAAAAGTTGGAGTGAAGCATTGAAAGACAGCATTGTAGTCACACTGTCCCGCTCAGGCCGCACATCGGAACTGGTGATGGCGGTAAAAGAAATTCGTCAAACGCTGCGCTGCCCGGTGATCTCCATTTCTGCCGAGCATGGAAACGATTTGATGCCGCTCAGTCAGCAGGATATCGTGCTGGATTGGTGCTATGATAAAAGCGTGTGCCAGACCCGCACCGTGACGAGCTTCTACGCGGCAGTTTTGCTGTTGGCCGCCGCCTATGCGGGCAGAGCAGAGCTTTCCGCTGCTGTACATACTGCTGCTGCAAAATGCGAAGCATTCCAGCAGGAAAACCGGGATACGCTGGCCAAAGCCGCTGCACTGCCCTGGGATAATGTGGTGGTGCTGGCGGATGGCCCCCTGTGCGGCATTGCCGAGGAGGGTGCGCTGGCCTTCACGGAAATCAGCATGCTGTGCGGGCGTTACTTCCATGTACTGGATTACCGCCACGGCCCCATCGTGATCAGCGGTAAAAACACCCTTACGGTGATGGTGCTGCGTCCCGGCGAAGAAGCCTTGCAGAAAGCAATGGTGGACGATGTGCTGGCAAAGGGCGGCCCGGTGGTCACGGTATCGGATAAAGAAGGAAACCCCTGGGGTGGTGTCGCCAATGTACAGATCAGCGGTGTGGATGATTTCGCTGCCTGGGGCGTACTGTTTATTTATGTGTGCCAGCTTATGGCTCTGCTGAAAGCGGTGGAGCTGGGTGGCAACCCCGATCAGCCCAAAGGGCTCGATCCGTATATCAAGCTGTAACGGCAGCCAAGCAACTTGTATGAGAGCCGGAGGGTGCACAGTCCGGTTTGCATAAAGCAAAATTTGCAATATCGTTCGACAGAAAGGGCTGAGGCAATTGAATAAAATTACTTTTCTCGGTGCTGGCAGCACCATCTTTGCGCGGAACGTCTTAGGCGACTGCATGGTTACTGACTGCCTGCGCGACTGGGAATATGCGCTTTATGACATTGACCCGCAACGTTTGGAAGAAAGCTATATGATGCTTTCCAACATCAACCGGAACTCCAACGACGGCCGCGCGAAGATCGTCAAATACACCGACCGGCTGGAAGCTCTGCGCGGCGCAAAGTACGTGTGCAACGCCATCCAGGTGGGCGGCTATGAGCCCTGCACCGTGACGGATTTTGAAATTCCCAAGAAATACGGCCTGCGGCAGACGATCGGAGACACCAACGGCATTGGCGGCATCTTCCGTGCGCTGCGCACCATCCCCGTGATGATGGACTTCGCGAAGGATATGGAAAAGGTATGCCCGGACGCACTGTTTATCAATTATACAAATCCAATGTCCATGTTGACGTTGGCGTGGAATCGGTATACAGATCTTAAAGCAGTCGGCCTGTGTCATTCCCATCAAGAGTGCATACCGATGTTGTTCGGTCGCCTTGGACTCCCGACAGAAGGTGTCAATTATAAAATTGCCGGTATTAACCATATGGCATGGTTGTTGGAAGTGTCCCGGGATGGAGAAGATTTATATCCAATTATTCGCAAAAAGGCAGTAGAAGGTCCGATTTACGATGTACTTGCGGAATTGCGTAAAATGCATCCGGAATTTTCAGATATGTTCTCGTCTCTGCCCGATAAAAAGCTTGAGTTTTCTCCGGATGATCATGATGACATGGTACGCTTTGAATTAATGAAGCAGTTTGGATACTATGTCACTGAGTCCAGTGAACACAGTTCGGAATATTATCCGTATTTCATCAAAAAACATCATCCCGAACTTATTGAGAAATTCAATATTCCATTGGATGAATATCCCCGCCGCTGTGTACAGCAAATTAAGATGTGGCAGAAACAAGCGGAAAAACTGGTGCATAACGGCAACTTGACACATACGCATAGTCAAGAATATGCATCTGGCATCATTGAGGCGATTGAAACCGGGAAGCCCTATAGTTTTGGCGGTAATGTGATGAACACGGGCCTCATCGACAACCTACCCGCAGATTGTTGTGTCGAGGTGACTTGCCTGGCCAATGAAGGTGGTATCCAGCCTTGCCATATTGGCTCGCTGCCTCATCAGCTGGCCGCATTGAACATGAGACAAATTAGCGTGCACCAACTGGTTGTGGATGCAGCGCTTACGGGCAAGAAAGATTATATTTATCAGGCGGCTTTGCTCGACCCGCATGCCTCTGCTGAACTGACAATTGACGAAATTCGCTCACTGGTAGACGATATGATTGAGGCACATGGAGATTGGTTGCCGGAATACCGCTGATACAATCTCTTACGATAAAGTGAAGTTAGGAGGAAATATAATGTCTGAAGCGAAAGCCGCTCCGGTGATAAAGGAAGAGCCTCGCATGAGTACAAAAAAAGAGCAGGCAGGGCATGCACTGGGGGTTCTGGGACATGACTCGGCATACACATTGTGGGCTACATGGATGACTCCTTTTCTTACCGACGTAGCAATGATTCCCGCTGCGGTTCTGGGCGCACTTCTTGCTATTGGTCGAGTATGGGATGGTTTCAATGACATTTTGATGGGGTCGTTGGTAGACCGTACACGTAGTAAATTGGGACGCTTCCGTCCATGGATTATGCGTGCGGGTCCGCTGTTCTGCGTTGTAATGGCAGCAAGTTTTGTCGTGCCAGGGAACAACATGACTGTTAGAATTGTATATGCTTGTATCATGTATATCTTAGTAGATATGGTGTTTACTGCCGTCGATATTCCTTTTTGGAGTATGCCTGCTGCGATGACATCAAACCCAAAAGAACGCAGCGGGATTATTGGGACGACACAGACGGTTTCAAGCGCAATTAGTGGTATCGTGGGCACGGTGATGCCTTTTGCACTGGCCTATTTTGGCGGCGCCTCTGACTGGAAAGCTTATTTCAAAGTCGCCGCTATCGTGGCAGTATTTGGAATTGTGATGTACAGCATCAGTGCCAGAATGGTAAAAGAACATGTTGTGCCCGAGGATAATGAAAAATTTAGCTTGAAATTAGGTATCAAAAGTGTTGTAACAAATAAGCCCTTGTTCCTCGTGCAAATATGCAACATGGTTGGACTTCTTGCCATGATTATGCGTGGGAACTTCCAATATTATTATTGCCGTTACAATTTGGGTGGCATTGAGATTATGGGAGTGCTTTCGCTAATCAGTACAATTATGACAGTAGTAGGTTCGCTCCTTTTCCTTGTTCTCTCAAAGAAATTCGGGAAAAAGAATATTATGTTTCTATTGGCAGGCGGATATATTGCGGCTTGCTTAGTACATTATTTTGCTGGGTGGGAAAATCTTACACTTATCTTTATATGCAGTGCAGTGTCAGGTATGTGCGTTGGCGCGTTCAATGTGTCAGTTATGGCCATGATGGCAGATACCATCGAATATGGCGAATGGAAAACAGGTCAACGCAACGAAGGCATGATCACCTCTACGCGCTGCTTTGTGACAAAACTCGTAATGGCCATTTCCGGTGTTTTGGTAGCCTTTGTTATTGGCGCGTTCGGTTATGTGCCGGGCGCAGAACAGACTCTTGAAGTGCAAAATGCGTTCCATACCATGATGACTTTGGTTTGCGCTGGTGTTATGCTGGTGGGCGTCGTTCCTATGTTCTTCTACAAACTAACCGAAGAAAAACACGCGCAGATCATGGAAGAACTGGCCGCCCGCAAGGCTGCCAAAGGCGAATAACCCGTTCCATACAAACCCTATAACTCTTGTTTGAGTGAAGGAAGCACCCGGCGAAGGCTGCCTTCGCCGGGTGCTTTTTGCCTAATTCTGAAGAAAGGTGACAAAACATGCCTCAAAACCCTATTCTCACACTTTTGCAAAATAGGGCTTCTGCCCGCGAAAAAGGAATTTACTCCTGCTGTAGCGCCAACGAATATGTGATCCGTGCGGCTCTGCGCAGGGCGAAGGCTGCCGATACGGTGGTGCTGGTAGAAGCGACTGCCAATCAGGTGAACCAGAACGGCGGCTACACCGGCATGACGCCCGCCAGTTTTTACGGCTTTTTACAGCGTCTGGCTGACGAGGAAGAGGTGCCACCGGAAAAAGTCCTGTGCGGTGGGGATCATCTTGGCCCGCTCACCTGGCAGAACCTGCCCGAGGCCCAGGCTATGTCCAATGCGGAGGAATTGATCTGGTCTTATGTTCTGGCGGGATTCTCGAAGATCCATATCGATACCAGTATGCGCGTGGCAGACGATGACCCGAAGCAGCCGCTTTCCGATGAAGTGATCGCCCGGCGTGGCGCGCGGCTGTGCCGTACGGCAGAGGATGCTTTTGCCGAATATGTCAAAACCCATCCCGAGGCCCCGGCCCCTGTATATGTGGTGGGCAGCGAAGTTCCCATTCCCGGTGGGGCCCAGGAAAACGAGGACAGCGTAGCCGTGACAAACCCCGATGCCTGCGAGGCCACACTGGCAGAATTCAAGCGCGCTTTTGACGCGCAAGGTCTCGCGGATGTTTGGCAGAGGGTGGTTGCATTGGTCGTGCAGCCCGGCGTAGAATTTGCCGATGAAAGCGTGATTGAATATGACAGACCAGCTGCCGTAGAACTGATGGCATGCCTGAAAAATCACCCGGACCTTGTCTTTGAGGGCCATTCCACGGATTACCAGCCTAGGGAGTGCCTGCGGGAAATGGTGGAGGATGGCATTGCCATCTTGAAGGTGGGACCGGCGCTGACTTTTGCTCTGCGGGAAGGGTTGTTTGCGCTGGAACGTATTGAGCAGGAATTGTATGGCGTACATGATTTCCCGTGCTCTCATTTTCGCGCCGTATTGGAGCAGGCTATGCTGGAGGACAGCAGCCAGTGGGCCAAATACTACCATGGTTCCATGGCGCAAAAGCGGTATGCCCGTGCGTTCAGCTACTCCGACCGGGCACGATACTATTTGACGAACGAAAAAGTTAAAGCGGCGGCAGAGGCTTTGCTGCATAATTTGGATGCTGCGGGGATTCCCATGGCGCTGCTGAGCCAATACCTGCCCACCCAATATGCTCGTGTTCACGCGGGGTGCCTGCCCCTGTGCGCCGCTGACCTGCTGATCGACCGTGTTGGCGACTGCATCGATGATTATTTGTATGCAGTACTGGAGAAATCAATATGAATAAGCGAAGATGTCAGAGAAAAATACATTTTGCCTGGGTTGTTTTGTTTGGTAATTGTGTTTTTATGGGTTTAGCACGCGGAGGCATCAATAATGCAGGCGGTTTGTTTATGGCGCCTGTTATGGAAGAACTTGGATGCGGCGCAGGAAAATTCATGCTGTATTTCAGCATTTCATCCATTGCAACATTTGTATTTTTGCCGGTTGCAGGCAAGTTGATGGGCAAATATGATATTCGCTTACTGCTTGTGTTAAGCCTTTTCTTTCACGCAGGATCGTTCGCTTTATTTGGCCTGATGCAGAATATATGGGGGTGGTATATCTTATCCGTTCCAATGGCGATGGGATTCGTTCTGACAACGCAGATCGGAGGCCCGGTATTGATTGGAAACTGGTTCAAAAAATATACGGGGTTGACTACGGGAATTATGATGGCCGCAGCTGGGCTTTTTGGCACGGTTCTCCAGCCGCTGGCCGGCAATCTGATAGTAAGTATGGGATGGCGGCAGGCATATTTTGCTTTGGGTGGTTTGGTACTGGCGGGAAGTGTTCCGGTGGTACTGCTTACCATCCGGTTTGCTCCGCAGAAAAAGGGAATGCTGCCCTTTGGCGCAGAACAGGCGGAGAAACGCATTGGCCCCAGGGAGAGTACAGGAATATCGGCACCAAAAGCCCGTAAGACAGTTGCGTTTTTGGCACTTGTATTATTTATGTTTTTTCGTTACTGCTGTAGCCTCTTTCGCCCAGCATTTGCCCAAATATGCCGATCAGCTTGGATTTGATGCAGTATTCGCAGGAAAGGCTATGGGGATATTTATGATGGGCACCTTGGTGGGCGCTCTAACCTTTGGTTTGCTGAGTGATAGAATTGGAGCACAGATCACAACAATTCTGGCGTTGGTCTGTGGGGGCGCGGCGATTCTCACACTGATTTTAGGAGGGCGTTATCCGGTACTGTTTAACGCAGCCGCGTTAGTGTTCGGCTTCGCATGTGCCTCTGTAGGAACTTTAGGCCCACTGTTGACAACTGCCATTTTCGGACAAAAAGACTACAGCCGGATTTACTCTTCCATAGCAATGGGGATGGCCTTTGCAGGTATGGTGTCTATGTCGGGTTACGGATTTATTTACGATGCGTTCCATAGTTATGTGCCTGTGCTGTGGGCGATCTGTGCAATGCTGTTGATTTGTATGGTATGTGTGCTGACTGCTTTTACGGATAAAAAGAGAAGAGCCGCATAAGGAGAATGTGACAGGTCGAAAGCAGTAAGGATTTACATCCATTGTACGATGCAAACTTGATATTTTTGCTTTTGAATAGAAGTACGGAGGTATATGGTAGAACAATGTGAAGGGAGAAGATTATGAGTTCCCGACATAGGCGAAAAGCGCTACTCATTGCAATCACGGTGGGCCTGATAATTATGCTTGTGTTAATTGGAGACATGTGTCCTGCTTTAACTTAGGACTCAAGCCAGTTATTGACATTTTGGCAAAGACCTATATGGGATGCTGTTTTGTAAGTGTAGGCTATGCCGGGTATCTGACAAAAAAATTTCACGAAGAAGAAAGTAGTACAAAATAACAAGGAGGCGGTCTTATGCCATTGGTAAATACAAGAGAATTGTTGCTGGACGCTCAGGCGCATGGGTATGCTGTGGGCGCGTTCAATGTGGAAAATATGGAAATGATGCAGGCGGCCATTCGTGCTGCCGAACAGGAGGGCGCCCCGATTATTCTGCAAACAACGCCCACCACAGTAAAATACGGAGGTACGGCACTGTTTGCTTCAATGGCGCGGGCGCTTGCGCAGGCAAGCCCGGCGGATGTCTCAATTCATTTGGATCACGGCAACAGCTTTGAGCTGTGTGCCCGCGCGGCGGGGGATGGCTATACCAGCCTTATGATCGATGGTTCGGCATTGCCCATCACTGAAAATATTGCACTGGTTCGCAAAGTGACAGAGATGGCTGCCGCGCTCTCGGGCAAGCCCTGCGTGGAAGCTGAGCTGGGCAAGTTGGGCGGTAAGGAAGATTCAGTGGAGGTGAAACCCGGCGAGGATGTACATACGGACCCGGAAGAAGCGATCCGTTTCGTAGCAGAGACAGGTGTAGACAGCTTGGCCGTGGCGATTGGCACGGCGCACGGCTTCTATAAGGGCAAGCCCAAGCTGGATTTTGAACGCCTGGCCCAGCTGCGAGCGGCGGTGCCTGTTCCGCTGGTGCTGCACGGTTCTTCCGGTGTGCCGGATGAGGATGTGCAGCGGGCAATCTCGTTGGGCATCTGCAAGGTGAATTTTGCCACCGAATTGCGGGCGGCCTATACAAAAGCTGCGCGCGAGTGCCTCGATACTGATAAGGCAGTGTACGACCCCAAAAAGTTTGGCGCACAGGGACGGGAAGCTGTTACGGAGCTGGTGCGTCATCGAATTCGGGTGTGTATAAGCAAGGATTGATAATAAAACAGAAAAAGGCCAGGCTTTTTGCGAAAAGGGGCACAAACCGTGAAACGATTTGTGCCCCTTTTTTGCATACTTATTTTTTCATTGATTTAGCGTGGTTTCACAGGTAAGGAGCGGACAAATGTAACAGAAAGCGTCAGTGCTCCTTGCCAAAGTGCACGATGCCGATCACCACCTCACTCGGTTTGAAATTCAGATTTCAAACCGACTGGAGGAAACGGCGATGGCATATAACCATCGAAAAGCTGAATTGGAATGGCTCCGCTGGAAGGAGCAGGAAGAAAAACAGTTAAGAGAGCTGGGGGTGGACGAGGATGCCATCCAGCGCCTGCATACATACGACTGGAAGCAGTTCAATAAGGAGCGGCAGTACCAGCAGCGTTGGCGGGACAAGCCAGGCATGATAGAAAAGCAATACGAGCAGGGCATATCCGTGTATACGGTAGAAATGCTGCTGGACGAAATCGAAAACATGCAGTTATGGGAGGTGTTGAAGAAAACGGACAAGCTCACACTGGAAATGCTGGTGATGAGAATGCAGGGCTTTTCCGGCAGAGATATTTCTCGTTCAACTGGTGTACCGGAACTGGCAATTAATAACCGTATCGCAAGACTTCGAAAAAAATTAAAGAAATTTTTATGAGTGCGATATAAAATGGCATTTTTCCTGGGCTATTAAGTGAAAGGCGGTTAAAACACCTTTCACCTGTAGCTTGACAATCGCATACCAGTACGGCAGGTACGTTCCCGCCCATACGAGCGACATCGGGAAAAGCGCCAAGACGTGCAGGCGACCGCACTGCTGACCCCCTTGGGAGCGGCAGTGTGTACCAGCCTGCGCCGAGCGATGCATTTTGCCCGAAAAGGAGTTGAAGCGACCTCTTTTGCGTTTGACCATGGAGTGGGGGATAATGACACACCTGTTGCCCGGCACGTCAGACCGGGTGGCCGACCTCGGGTTGTAATCAGTAAGACCCCTGGGGAGCCAGTGAGCGGCTGTAAGCGATCAGCCCGCCTGCCGTGTTCCCATGTGTGCGGGGGAGCGAGCTGCAAATACGGCACAGAAAACTAAAGCAGAAGATGAAAACGATACTGTCGTTGACGTCGAATCCGTGCGGCGCAGAGAACAAGGCTCTGCGCCGCATCAGTTTGCCGCCAACGGCAGACAGATCGGGAGAGATGCCGTATAAAAGAAAAAACATCGCATGAAAAGGCGCATACCCTGGCAGATCACATTTTTCGCGACCTGTTGCCGGAACACGGGCTTGCCGTGCGCGAGACACAGATCGCGCTGTGTCATGCCATGCTGGACTCCTTGTTTGAAGGGAGAATAACACTTTGTGATGCAGGCGTTGGGATCGGCAAAACCCATGCGTACCTGGTCGCCTGCCTGCTTTGGCAGATCTACCGTCTAGCACAGCTGCCGCGCACTGTCGTGATCTCAACTTCCAGTGTGGCCTTGCAGAGCGCGATATTGAAAGAATACCTGCCGCTTTTGTCCCATGTACTGATGCAGGCAGGCATACTGGATGCGCCTGTCCGCGCGATCGTGCGCAAGGGAAAAGAACGGTTCGTGTGTGAACAGAGGCTGGCAGAAAGATTTGCACAGGTTTTGAGCAAAGCCCATGGCAGCGGACGGCAGGAAGCTGCGCTCCGTGCCTTGGAGAAAACCTGTGATCTGGACGAGGCGCTGGGGCTTTCCAGTTTTGACCGCCGCCATGTATGCGTACCGCCCTTTTGCCAGCGCGATTGCTCGGCTCGTAATTTTTGCCGTTATCAGAAATACCTGCGGGATGCCCAGGGAGCTGATATCATGATACAGATATGCAATCATAATTACCTGCTGGCGGATGCGGCGCACCGGCAGCAAGAGCTCCGCCCGCTTTTGAAAAATTATCATGTGCTGGTGGTGGATGAAGCCCACAAGCTGCCGGAAGCCGCCCGCCAGATGTACAGCCGCAGTGTGTCGCAGGAGGATCTGCGCGCATTTTGCCGCCTGCTGCAGAGAGCGCATTTGTCGCGGGAAGCTGGCCGGTTAGCTGAAGTACAGGCGGCGCTGTCCGCCGTTTTAGTGCGGGACGACCGGCTGGAGGAAGAAGCAAGGGCGGCCTTTGTACTTACGCCGCCGCGCACCCGTGCATTGGAGGCCGCCATCACCTGCCTGCGGCAGCTTGCCGCGCGTTTAGCAATCTGTTTCCCAGGATGGGAGGTGAAGCAGCTCAAGGATATGGCGGACACGCTGGAACTGTTCCGAAACAATGATTCGCGATGGGTTCTCTATGTGCAGTACGACAGACAGGGCGCGCCTACGCTCTGCGCAGTCAGCCGGGAAATACCCGCACAAATGGAGCGGGCGCTATGGGAAACAGGCAGGCCTGCGATTCTCACATCGGGCACCTTAGTGTCGGGCGGCAGTTTTGCACGGATCAGGCAAATGTTGGGGCTGGAAAGAAATATTCGAACCAGCTTTTTTGAAGCGCAATCACCGTTCAACTATAAACAAAATTGCCTGCTGTACATTCCCAAAGATATGCCATCTCCCGGCAACAGGAGAAATGTGGAGGCGCTTGCGCAGCGCATTGAAGAATTGGTAAAAGCAGCTCACGGCCATGCGCTGGTACTGTTCACATCCTATCGCTTGATGGGTGAAGTACACGCGCTGCTGCGAGGGCGCCTGCCATTTCCGCTGCTGGAGGCGTGGCGCAATGGGCAGCAGATCATCCGCCTGTTCAAGAATCTGTCCAATGCGGTGCTGTTTGCTGCTGGCCCATGCTGGGAGGGAATAGATTTTCCGGGCGATATGGTATCGCTGCTGGTGATCGCGCGGCTGCCATTCCCGGTGCCGGACCCCCTCAGTGAGGCGGAAAAAATGTACTATCCCAGCCTTCATGATTACATCCAGGCAGTGGTGCTGCCGGATATGCAGCGCAAGCTGCGGCAGGGGTTTGGCCGGGCCATCCGAACAGAAACAGATACCTGCGTGGTGGCGATTTTGGACCAGCGTGCCCAGGAAGGGCAACGATACCATACGGCTGTGCTGGAAGCCCTGCCAGAGTGCCGGATAACGAGCAGTATGGAGCATATAGCACAGTTCATTCGGGAGCGCAAGGCGCCAGAATACTTTTGCTGAAATCTTTATAATACATTATATATAGGAGAGAGGACAGTATGAATCAGAAATACTTAATGGGTATGGCTGCAGAAGGTGGACAGACGGTTGTGTTTGAAGCGAAAGCCTCGAATGTGGCCGCATTTATCTGCCGAAACAGAATGGCACCGGAGTTGTTGGTCTGCACGTTGGACTATAAGATGTTTTTGACAGCACGTACGGGAATGGTCGATGTGTGCCCGGAACGGAAATTTCTGGTGCAGGAGTTGCTGCCTGCACTTGTGCTAATGCAAACGGGGCAGGTACAGGATATGCCGCTGGCGATCGTGCCGCGCGAGAGCGTGCAGGATGAAGAATGCCCGCAGCCGGATTGGAATTATCTGCGGTGGGATGGATATGATAACGAGAAATTTGAAAAGATCATGGATGGAAGCGTGCTGCTAAACTATGAGTTTCTCAGTGAAACGATACCAATGGAACTGCGCATTGGTCAATATGAAGATGGCAGCGGCCTTGCTCTTGAGTTGGTATCATGGGAGGAAAAGGAACCGGAGGATTGGGATACGATCACCGTAAATTTGAGTGTACCATGTGAGAAAGATCATGCCTTTGTCGACATCAATAACTCGGGTGGGCAGGAGATTTGCCAGTGGATTGAGGAAAACGGTTTGGGAAAAGCTACCGGCAGGCAGCAAAGGAGTGGTTTTTGCATTTATCCGGAGTATCACTTCGATGCCAGGCGCTTGAAGGAATTGGATCGGGAGGGGTATGAAAAATATGTCGCGGGACTGCAGCAGCGCGGCAGGTCGGCCAAGTCAAACAGCAGACCAGTAAGATAAGACAAGAGTATGTTGCACGGGAAAAGCCGACTGGTGGAAACCAGTCGGCTCTCCTATTGTCGGGAGGTGTGAAAATGTATGATGTGCGAAATTTGAAGCCATGGGTGTACGCCCGCAGCAGTTCTCATCACCCCGAAGTGCTGATCCGGCAGATGAAAGGGCTGTTGACAGATGCAGAACAAAATGGGTGGCAGATTGTTGGAACCTCGCAGGATATGAGTACAGGCCGCACTTTAGCCCGAATGGGCCTACGGGAAGCGCAGAGGGCAATCCGACAGCAACAGGCCAATGCCTTGCTGGTGGAGAATGTGGGGAAAATAAGTCATGACTACTCCACGGCGCTGCATGTTCTGGAATTTTTGCAGGATCACGGCGCTGTTCTTCTTTGTACACAGAGCGATGTGCGGTATGAATTACACATCAAGGGCTTGTCGCAAATTCTGCATCAACGGGCGGCGAGGAAAAGGCTGGGACTGCCGTGGTGGACGGGAGGCGAAAGTTTTGCAAAAGGCTGTTAATCTAGTGGAAATGCTCGAGCGTGAATATGGAAAATATCATGTGAGGATATACTTTGCAAAGGATGATGTATGCGAAGCGGAGGAAAAGCTGCTGGATGCAATTATGCAGAGTTATCGGCAGAGAATAGGGCGGGAACGCCCGGAAACGTACCAGCCCATATAAGCAACAATATAAAGAAATGAAGTTGTGGGATGAACGAACACCAGATGGGATAGCAGGGTGTTGCATTTTGTGAGTAGTGTCTGCAAAGTACTTCATCCGGTATAATTCTTGTAATGTTACATTCATATCCACTGCCAAAGTGAGCAACGAAACAGGAAAGATAGTATTTCTCAGTGGAAAAATGGCTCTTCTTGTAGTAAAATAGGTTTAGTCGGAAAGGGTGAATTCCAATGGAGAACAATCAGCTGCAGCTTTTTGAAAACAAAGAAATCCGTACAGCATGGGACGAGGAAAAGGAAGAATGGTACTTTTCTGTCGTTGATGTAGTCGGCGTATTAACAGATCAGGACACGCAACGCGGGGCAAGCAATTACTGGGCGAAGCTGAAACAGCGTCTAAAAGAAGAAGGTGCAGATCAGTTGCTGACAAATTGTCAGCAACTGAAATTGAAATCGCATAAAGACGGGAAACGTTATTTGACTGACGTTGCCACAACAGAACAGCTTTTGCGAATCATTCAGTCCATCCCCTCGCCAAAAGCAGAGCCATTCAAGCTATGGCTTGCAGAGGTGGGCCGGAAACGCATAGAAGAAACCATAGATCCCGAGCTGACCATTGACCGCGCCCTCGAAACCTATTTGAAAAAAGGCTACTCCCGCGAGTGGATTAATCAGCGCCTGCAAGCAATTCAAGTGCGCAAGGAGCTCACCGATGAGTGGCAAGATAGAGGTGTGCAAAAAGGTGCTGAATTTGCGATACTTGCCGACGAGATCACTCGTGCATGGTCAGGCATGACGACGCGGCAATACAAAAAGCTAAAAGTTCTAAAAAAGGAAAATCTGCGAGATAATATGACGACAACGGAAATTGTTTTGAATATGCTTGCAGAAACCTCTACAACAGATATTTCTAAAGAAACAAAGCCTCAAAACTTTGAGGAAAATGTACAAGTAGCACGACAGGGCGGCGAAGTAGCTGGGATTGCCAGACAGGCATTAGAGCGACGTACCGGAAAGCCTGTTGTCACGTCCAAAAATGCGGCGCAGTTAAACACTGTTGTAGCAGGCATGATCGAGGGCGTTGTCAAAGCAGAGGATGAAGAAGGAAAAAACAAAAAGTAGAGAAAGCATTTTGAAATAGAAATGTGCCAACAAAGCCGGACGCAAACAGCGTTCGGCTTTGTCGTTGTAGAGAAACCACCGGCTGTGCCGGTGGTACGGAGAAGCTTAAGCTATGAAAAGAAACTCCTTCCAGTAAAATGGCAGTGCGGTCTGGCAACTGCACGAACCAACAGAAGGAGGCCATTCAGTGAATGACAATAATAGTTTAGCGCATAC
>JABLTT010080214.1_pt1 | contig 49436 bp, 52 predicted proteins | sample 7160061 | NCBI WGS metagenome assembly JABLTT01 (sample SAMN14651232, study PRJNA627086) | human gut metagenome | isolation source: feces | host: Homo sapiens
TATCATAATAAATTCCTCCGTAGAGAATTTATTATAATGTGATTTTGTACATTTTTAAATGATCATTTCTGTACATTCTTATATTAGCATTTATACAAATGTTCATTATACCACAAATTTGAATATGAATGAATGGACAACAGCCAAATCATAAATAAAATAACATTATCTACATTGGAGGATCGAGGTTTTACATACTGATCCTCTTTTCTTTATAAGAAAGGAGGTTTACAACCATGGATTTTATGGATGATGCATCTACACCGGAACAGGTGATGATCCGCCGTGCAAAACTTAAAAAGTCTCCTATCAACGGAAGTCTGGAACTCCTTCCTCTTTGCAACATGGACTGTGACATATGCTACGTCCGTCTGAGCTCTTCTGAGATGAAAAAGAAAGGACGCCTTCGGACTGCAGATGAATGGCTTAAACTGGCCAAACAGATGGAAAAGGCTGGTGTGCTTTTTCTTTTACTTACTGGTGGAGAGCCTCTTTTATATCCTGATTTTAAAAGACTGTACCTGGAACTTCGTAAGATGGGGATGATACTAACCATCAACACGAATGGAACCCTTATTGACGAGGAATGGGCAGAATTCTTTGGGACGCATAAACCAAGACGCATCAACATCACCCTTTATGGGGCAAATGAAGAAACCTATTCTTCTCTTTGCCATTATCCAGGTGGGTTTAATAAAACAATAAAAGGAATCCGACTCCTAAGGAAACATGGTGTGGATGTAAAAGTGAGCTGCAGCATCACAAAAGCAAATTATAACGATGTTAAGAAAATATTTTCGATTGGGAGAGAATTAAACGTTCCTGTACATATAGATCCTTACATGATGCCCGCGAACCGTGAAAGATACCTTCCTTTTGCAATGCAGGCCAGAGTCGCACCGGAAGAGGCAGCCCATATCTCTTTGGACACGCTGAAATTACAGTTTTCTGATGATATATTTCGACAGTATGTTGAACAGTCAATCGCAAGGGTCAATGATCCTAATTTTCCAAGAGGTGACGGGCACATCTCCTGCCTTGCGGGAAACTGTTCTTTTACCATCAACTGGCAGGGAGAGATGCGTCCATGCGTAGTTATGTCAGAGCCATCTGTACCCGTGTTTGAAACAGGATTTGATGCTGCATGGAAAGAAATCTGCACATCCGCACAGGGGATGATAATCAACCCCAAATGCACAAAGTGTCGCCTTCGTCCACTCTGTAAGGTCTGTGTAGCTGCTTCTTTGCTGGAAACAGGAAACTATGACGGTATCCCTGAATACCTTTGCCGGTATTCAGAAGAAACTTATCGCCTGCTCTTAAAGGAGGCCGAACATTATGGATAAACTGTTTCGGATCGGGAATTTCTGCTTCCGTACTCTTTGTGATGAGGACTTTGCTATCCCGCCAAATTTCCTCCTATTTGAAACAGAACAAGGGATTCCGGAATATACCTATCACATCCGATTTACAGATACCCTCCCTTTTTCTGATGGTGACGTCATTGCAAGACGCCCTGATTTGATCGTAAGCAGGACATCAGCTGGTGAGAATCGTCTTCTAGGGATAAAAGGAAGAACCGATTTTTATGCCACTTATAGTGAAATATCAAATGCAGAAGCAAATATTTCACTGTCTCTTGACCAGATTAAGAACCTCAGCATTGACCCAGTATTCACTTCTCTGTTTGCTTTGGAACAGCGAATGATCGAAAAAGACAGTTTGATTCTTCATTGTGCTTATATTGTGTATCATGAAAAAGCAATCCTTTTCTCTGCGCCTTCCGGTACTGGGAAGTCCACGCAGGCGGACTTATGGAGACAATACAGAGACAGCGATATCATAAACGGAGACCGTGCTCTTCTCCGTAAAACTGATAACAAGTGGATAGCTTGCGGATGGCCTGTATGCGGTTCTTCTGAGATCTGCAAATGCAAAGATTTACCGATTCATACAATCGTTATGTTGGAACAGGGCAAGATGAACTACGCTAAGAAACTATCTCCTGTCCAGGCGTTTGCACAGCTTTATGGGCAGATTACTATCAACCAGTGGAATGCTGATTTCGTAGAGCGTGCTATTTCGAATTTGGAAGACCTTATTAGTTTGGTTCCAGTCTATCAGTTAACTTGTGACATTTCAGAAGATGCTGTTAGCTGTTTAGAACATACTCTTTTTACAGAAAGATAAATTAACATTCAACAAGGGGAATCAAAGTCAGTAATTCCCCTTGTTTTATGAAGTGCGATATAATTTGAGCAGTTTTTTCTATATACAATATAATGATGAGAGTGTCAAAAGTAAATTTTGCCACTCTCTGATGTACCCGGATTGTTCCATTGCTACGCAATTCCACAATCCTCGAACACCTCGAACTCCCATAAAATGGCGTGTTCACACCATTTTATTCCGTTCTCGTTGTTCGGCGTGTCAATAAGTATAATTAAAATCTTCTCATTTTTGAAAAGTGGAGAAAGAATAAAATAATTCCTATAGAGGTAAAATCATCAGGATATAAAACACACAAATCGTTAGATGTATTTACAGAGAAATATTCAAGAAGAATATTGAAGAGATATTTGGTTTATACGAAAGATATGAGTAAGGATCAAGACATTTTTTGTGTACCAGTGTATATGGTGCCATTTTTATAAAGTTTAATGAAACAAAATCGCTGTGCGATGGTCTATAAAGGCTTGTTGTACAGCGATTTTATTTTATTTCATAGAATTAAAACTTTTTAACGAATGATTCCGTATATAATAATGTACAGTACAAAAAAACAAGAAATGAGTGGCATGCATGCGAATCGAACAGAAGTTAATCAAAAGAATAAAGAAAAAACAAGATAAAGAAGCAGCCAATGCACTAGTCTCATATTACTACAAAGAAATCTATGCATATGTATACCGGCAAACAGGGAATGAAGAACTTGCAAAAGATCTGACACAGGATATTTTTATACAGATATTGCAAAAAATCGCAATGTTTGATCATAAAAAAGCTTCGTTCAAAACATGGGTATATAGAATCGCATCGAATAAGATATGTGATCATTATCGAAGTAAAGCACATCGTTTGTCATTAAAGCAAGAGCAGATTGATATGACAGATGAAAAGCAAGAACTTCAGAATCGTAATTTGGGTTTAGCGATCATGGACTTGTCCGAGTTGATCATCAATAAGGAGCTGATAGAGGAGATTATGGAAATTGTTTCATTATTTACAATGAGGCAGGAAATAAAGATACATCCAAAGAATTGAAGATCATGCATCATATTATCACAAAGACAGATGATGCCACCAACACTCATCAAGATAAAGATAGAAATGAAACAAAACAATTATCCAAAGCATATCAGGAATATTACAAAGAAAATGTCGGTTTATATGATAAACTTGATATGACTAAGGTTCTGAAACAAAAAGAAAAAATATATCAATATCAGCCCAAGGGATTTATGAAGAAATTTGTAAAACATAACTATGATCATTTGCAAAAAAGAGTACAGGAAATCAAAGCTGATAAAGAATATAACCAAGATTTTTATCCAGGGCAGTATTACAAAATCCATTCATTACTTTCTTTAAAATAACACAGATGCAGTATCTGATCTTAACACTGATTGTATATTTCGGAATTATCTTAGTGATCGCACTAGCAACGATTGCAATCCAATATTTGCTGGGAAACAGTTATTTTTCATTTGCAGTATTAATCTTTTTTAATATGGCACTGTTCTTAGGTGCTTATTATTCTAATGAAACATTTATGGATGTTATACTACATATTTTAAATCCAATAACTCTTTACATCACAAGCGGTGGATGGTTTATGGAAAATGATATTTCACTGTCGTTTGTAGGAAATGAATTCTGGATTATAGGAATATCAGGGTTATGGCTGATGCTGCTAGTTAGAAGAAAAGTTGCAAAAAATCGATAAATAAGGTTGGAAAAGTTGCAAAAACTATGTAAAATAAGGTTAGAAAAGTTGCAGAATAAACAAAGAAGTGGATGGAAAAATAAAATCAGAGGTGATATGATGATCGATCGAGAGATGAAAACCACAATCAATAACTGGATTTTACAAGGAAAAGAGGCATTTCTATTAACTGGAGCAAGACAGATAGGAAAAACATATCTGATCAGAGAGTGTTTAAAAGAATCAAAATACAATTATGTAGAACTAAACTTTATAGAACGTCCAGAACTAGTAGAATTATTTGAGAATGCCACAAATGCAAAAGATCTGTTAATGCGATTGAGTCTGATCTCAGATAAACAACTAAACAAAGGAAATACAATCATCTTTTTTGATGAAATACAAGAATTTAAAGATATAGTGACAAGAATCAAATTTCTTGTAGAAGAAGGAAGTTTCAGATATATTATGAGTGGTTCACTTCTAGGTGTTGAACTAAACGACTTAAGATCAGCTCCAGTAGGCTATCTAAGAATCGAAGATATGTATCCCTTAACCGTAAAAGAATTTATGAAAGCTGTTGGAATCAAAGAAAATATACTAGAAATACTGGAAGAATGTTATAAGAAACAGCAGCCAGTTGATGAGTTTGTACACAAGAAAATGCTGGATGTATTTTATCTTTATCTAATCGTAGGTGGAATGCCAGAAGCAGTTGCAGTATATACACAAACAAACGACCTCGCAAGAGTAGCAGCAGTCCATCAAAAAATTATGAGATTATATAAAGCAGACTTTACAAAATATGAAACAACCTACAAACTGAAATTAAGAGAAATCTACGATTCCATGCCAGGACAGCTTGACAGCAAAAACAAAAGATTTAAGATCAACACACTCGGAAAAGGACTTAACTATGATCGGGTAGCAAATGATTTTCTATGGTTGAAAGATGCAGGCGTAGCAATTCCTGTATACAACATAAACGAACCAAAGCTGCCACTGATCATAAGTGAGAATAGAAATTTATTCAAACTATTCTTCTCAGACGTAGGAATCCTGACAAACCAATATTCAGATCAGGTAAAAATAGCAATATTAAATAAAGAAAAATCAATCAATAACGGAGCACTCTTCGAAAATGTAGTTGCACAAGAACTATTAGCAAACGGATTTAACCTATACTACTTCAATAACAAAAAGCAAGGAGAATTAGACTTCGTCATAGAACTAGACGGAAAAGTAACCCCACTAGAAATAAAATCAGGAAAAGATTATAAAAAACACAGCGCTTTGGAAAATGTATTAAAAGAGAAAAACTACGAAATAGAAAAAGCATATATCTTCTCAGAAGGAAACGTAGAAACCAAAGACCAGAAGATCTATATGCCAATTTACATGATTATGTTCTTGAAGAATACAGAATTAGAAAATACTATCTACAAGATAGATTTAAGTGGTTTATAAGAATTATTTCTGTAAGCAACAATTAATGTCTTTTAGACATAAAATAGGCTCCCTCCTAAGTGACAAGTTTTTATTATTTCACTTGTCTACCTAGAAGGGAGCATATCACAGAGCAGTTCATCGAAAGCGACAGCCCCTATTTATTAGCCAAATTATTATTCTGATACCTCGAATCAAACGTAACCTCATCATCAAACCACTCAGGTCCTTCATATTCCACAGCGACTTCCTCGCTAGGGAATTCAACCTCGGCCATGACAAGACCTTCATATTCACCATGGAACACATCGAGTTCAATGATAAAACCATGTTCATCTGGAATCTTATAACGAGTCTTAGAAATTAAAATCCCATCCACCTTTGGAAGCAGATGCTCATAAGCTGCCTTATCAAGTGGAAATTCATGCTCAGTTCTAGCCATCAAACCTTTACTCTTGAAAGTTAAGAAATACTGCTTATTCATTCTGCGGATACGAATCACAGGTTCCATGCAAAGATAGCCCTGTTCGATCTCAGAATGTGGATAAGAATCCAGATTATCAGGTAAGTTGTGGACGATAAATTTTCTTTCGATTTCCATGGGCATTTCCTCCTTGAAGTGCAGATCATAAGCCTTTTTAAGGCGCATACTTTTTCTTTATTATACCCATCGTCTATGATATAATCAACAAAGATTCGAGAAAAAAACAAAGGAGATGAATATAAATGCGTTTGAGAAATGTACCAGGAGCGAGAGAGACGATCATAGAAAATCAGTTTTCCATCCAGCAGTCAGAGCAGATGAAAGGAAAATGGGCAGAGGTATTCCAAAATGACCATCCGATCCACATCGAAGTAGGAATGGGAAAAGGACAGTTTATCATAGAAATGGCAAGAAGAAATCCAGAAGTAAACTATATTGGAATCGAAAAATATTCAAGTGTCTTAGTAAGAGCTGTAGAGAAATTAGAAGATTTTGAACAGGATAACCTTCGTTTGATCCGTATGGATGCAGAGAATATCGAAGAAGTGTTTGACAAAGATGAAGTAGACAGGATTTATTTAAACTTCTCTGATCCATGGCCAAAAGACCGTCATGCAAAGAGAAGATTGACATCTACAAGATTTTTAGAACGATATGATAATATCCTGACACCAGAAGGAAGAGTGATGTTTAAGACAGATAACAAAGACTTATTTGATTTCTCCTTAGAGCAGGTAGAAGAAGCAGGATGGATCCTGGAAAATCACACATACGATCTTCATCACAGCGAATATAATGAAGGAAATGTCATGACAGAATACGAGGAGAAATTTTCAGCTAAAGGAAATCCAATCTGTCGTTTAGTCGCATATCGTCATGCCAAGTAAAAGGATTGCATAAAATAAACAAAAAGTGGTAATATAATCATGAAACAAGGAAAGTTTCGATGCAAGATCCAGTTGTTTCTATATTTGCATCCATGCATGAACAGATGGGTCTGTCAATTTTTTCAGTCACTAGACGAAGCAAAACAATGTTTAAATAAATAGCAAAGGATAGGTGAATTATTATGGAATATACATTTACAAGTGATAATTTTGAAGAAGAAGTATTAAAAAGTGATGTGCCAGTATTAGTAGATATGTTTGCAACATGGTGCGGACCTTGTAAGATGATGGCACCAGTGGTAGCACAATTAGCTGAAGAATATGAAGGAACTGTAAAAGTCGGAAAACTTGATATCGATCAGAATATTGATATCGTAGCACAGTACAAGATCATGTCAGTTCCAACATTTTTAGTGATCAAAGATGGAGAGGTTAAGGCAAAACTGATCGGAGCAGTATCCAAAGAAGAATTAGTCGAAGCGATCGATCAGGCAAAGTAGTAAGATGAATATATTAAATATTGAACATATCAGCAAAATTTATGGAGAGAAGGTCATTTTTGATGACGTATCTCTTGGAATCCACAGTGGCGATAAGATCGGTGTGATCGGGGTCAACGGTACAGGAAAGACTACATTATTAAAGATCATTGCCAAGATCAACGAGCCAGACAAAGGACAGATCATCTGTGGAAATGGGATCCGTGTATCTTATCTTCCACAGAATCCAGAATTTCCGAAGAAACAAAGTATTCTGGAATATGTGATGGATGGAAAAGAACATCAGGACTGGAAGACGGAGAGTGAAGCAAAGACGATCCTTACAAAACTTGGAATCTATGATTTTGATGAAGGATGCGATCATTTATCTGGAGGCCAGAAGAAGAGAGTTGCACTCGCAAGAACTTTAGTAGATCCAACCGAAGTACTGATCCTTGACGAGCCAACCAACCACTTAGATAACGATATGGTTCTATGGCTGGAAGAATTCTTAAACAGCTTTAGAGGTGTATTGATCATGGTAACCCATGACCGTTATTTCTTAGATCGTGTAACGAATAAGATCGTAGAGATCGACAAAGGAAAGCTTTACGAATACGATACCAACTATTCTGGATTCGTAGAGTTAAAAGTCCAGCGCGAAGAGATGGAATTAGCGACAGAACGTAAGCGCCAGAGTTTACTCCGCGTGGAAATGGAATGGATGAAACAGGGAATCAAAGCGAGAGGAACGAGACAGAGAGCCAGAACGGAACGTTTTGAAGAACTTAAGAATGCCAAAGGTCCATCCATGCAGCAAAATGTTGAGATGGATTCGATCAGCAGCCGTCTTGGAAAGACAACGATCGAGTTAGAACACATTTCCAAAGGATTTGGTGACAAACATCTGATCAATGATTTCTCTTACATCGTATTAAGAGATGACAGGATTGGATTTATCGGACCAAATGGCTGTGGAAAATCAACTTTGATGAAGATGATCATGGGAATCTTAAAGCCGGACGAAGGAAACATTACGATCGGTGACACCGTAAAGATCGGGTATTTTGCACAGGAAAATGAAGATATGACAGGAGATATCCGTGTCATTGATTATATCAGAAATGTCGCAGAATACATCCAGACAACGAAAGGGCAGGCAAGTGCATCCCAGATGCTAGACCGTTTCCTGTTCCCGCCAGAACTTCAATACACACCGCTTGATAAACTTTCTGGAGGAGAACAGAGACGTCTCTACTTATTAAAAGTATTGATGGAAGCACCAAATGTTCTGATCCTCGATGAGCCGACCAACGACCTTGACATCCAGACATTAACGATCTTAGAAGATTATCTGGATACCTTCGCAGGAATCGTGATCACAGTATCTCATGACCGATATTTTCTTGATCGTATTGTAAACCGTATCTTTGCATTTGAAGAAGGCGGACATTTGAAACAGTACGAAGGCGGCTATACGGATTATCTGGAGAAAGTAAAGCCAATTGCAAAACAAGAGAAAAGCAAACCAGAGAAAAAAGAAAATAATGGAAAGAAATTCCAGAAAGAACACCAAAAGAAGCTCAAGTTTACATATAAAGAACAAAAAGAATTTGAAACGATCGATGATGATATCGCGAAACTGGAGGAAAAAATAGAACAGTTAGATGAAGAGATCATGGAAAATGCAACGAATTCTGGTAAATTAGCAGAGCTTACGCAGCAAAAAGAAGAGACAGAAGAAGCTTTGAATGAAAAGATGGACCGCTGGGTATATTTAAATGATCTGGCAGAACAGATAGCGAATCAATAACAATAAAAGAGGATTGACTCACAAAATATCATAGGAGTCAATCCTCTTATTATGTTAAGCTTCTTTTTCAAACTTAATGTTCTTCTTATACAACCGATAATCTACCCAGTTTCCAATCAAAAATTGAACGGTAGCAAAAAATGGAACCCCAAGGAACATTCCAAGTGGACCGAAATAAGCGCCACCGACAGTGATGGAAAATAAAATCAGTAGTGGACGAACTCCGGTAGATTCTCCAAGGATCTTAGGTCCAAGGATCAGACCGTCAAACTGCTGCAGGACAAAAACCATGATAATAAAGATCAGGCACTTCGTCGGGCTTACGATAAAAAGAATAAAAGCACCGGGAACTGCACCAATGATCGGTCCAAAATAAGGAATCATATTTGTGACACCGATAATAACACTGATCAATACGGTATAAGGAAGTTTTAAAATAGTCATCGCAACAAAAGCCAGTAAACCAATGATCAGAGAATCAATGGATTTTCCGATAATGAAACCAGAAAAAATATTATGACAATCTTTTAAAGTGCGAAGTACACGATAAGAGAAATTTTCATTAAAGATTGCAAGAACCAATCGTTTCCCAGCATTTTTTAAAATAAATTTATCGATCGTCATATAAATAGAAACAATAAATGCGATAAACAGGTTAAATAATCCCTTGGCAAAAGACATGGAAGCCTCATAAAGCATAGGGACGATATTGGTCAGAAGATTGTTGGTCAGTTCGAAAAGCTTTGGTAATGTCTTTGTCTCGATCATATCAGCAATCTGACCAGGAAACATATCTGTGCTGTTCTCACGATAATGTTCAAAGATTGACATGATCGATTTATAAATATCGGGAATCATCAGGGATAGTTCATGAATACTGTCATATAACTGTGGAATGATAAATCGTAGACATACAATGATAAAACCAACCATGACAAGATAACTGATCAAAATGGCGAGTCCACGCTGTGTACTGGCAGATTTCTTCTTTAAAAGTTTTATTGATACATTTCTTTGAAAGAAAGCTACAACAGGGTTTAAAATATAGGCAATCAGAAATCCCATAAAAAATGGAAATAAGATTTCCCATAATTGAGAGATCAGTTTGCTTGTATTAGACCATTGTGTTATAAAACGGAAGATCACACATCCGATCAGGATAACAGCAATGGTATAGATAGAAATCGTAAAATACTTTTTATTCGATTCGAATTTGTGGTTGCTTGACATTTGAGACTCCTCTTAGAATGATAGTTAATCAGTAATATCATCTATTATAGACGTTTCCAAGATCAGTTACAAGATAATATAAGATTTAAATAAAAGAAAAACACCATCCCCGGCTACAAGATCAACCAAAAACAGTGCTTTAGTACGCGATGAGGGGTTCGAACCCTCGACACCCTGATTAAGAGTCAGGTGCTCTACCAACTGAGCTAATCACGCTTAAATTATGTTGTTTTTACTGCGCTTCCTTAACGCAAGATTTATTATATACGAATGTTTTAAGAAATGCAAGCATTATTTTTAATTTTTTTTATTTTTTTTTACAAAAAATTTAAAGAAAGTTAATAACGGTACAAAAAAAGCCCGAAATATGGTATTCTAGAGACTGGAAAGTGGATAAAATTTCATGGATAAAATAGCGGTCGCACAGACAACATCTTCCGAAAACTGGAGAGAAAATATAGAAAAAGCAAAACAATATATAAAGAAAGCAAAAGAAGAAGAGGCAGTTATGATCATTTTTCCAGAATATTTCATGAATTATTATCCGGATGCTGAACACAACTATACAAAAAAGGCACAAAGCTTGCATGGCGAATTTGTACAGGCAATGAAGATGCTTGCAAAAGAGTTTAAGATGTGGATCATTTTTGGGATGAATGAACAGACTGTGGATGAAACAAAGAACTATAATACAATGGTAATCCTGAATGACTTGGGAGAACTTGTGTCTGATTATAAAAAGACACATTTGTTTAATGCATATAAATGGAAGGAATCAATGAATACGCTTAAGGGGGATTGTTTGTTTACACCGATTAAGACACCTGTAGGTGTGATCGGACTTGGAATCTGTTATGATCTCCGATTTCCGGAACTTGCAAGATATGAAGCATTATCTGGAACTCAGGTCATGTTGTATCCAGCGGCATGGGTTAAGGGTGAAGGAAAATTTATGCAGTGGGAGACACTTCTTCGGGCAAGAGCAATTGAAAATGAGATGTATGTTTTAGGATGTTGTCATTACAGTAAGGAACATTACATGGGAAGAAGTACTGGATTTGCACCAGATGGAACCAGATTGTATTTAGGAGAAGAAAAGGAAGAGCTGCTCTATGCACAGATAGATAAAGAACAGATTCAAAATATAAGAACAGCCAATCCTGTCTTTGAAAACAGGAGAAGAGATCTCTACGATTAAATAAAATAATACAGATTAAGGTAGGAATCAGAAAGAGGTAGTATCATATGGAAGATAGAAGAAGTATAGCAAAGAAGGCAGCAATAGGAGTCGCACTGGTGATCGCAGCTGCGGGAGCTGTATTATTCTATAAGAATAATATTGCGATGAATCCAGGTGACACATTATTAAAATATATGTCATATGCAGAAGATGGAAAGTATGAAAAGATGTACGATCTTTTGAATGAAGAAAGCCAAAAAAGTATTTCAAAAGAAGAATTTATCAAGAGAAATAAAAATATTTATAAGGGAATCGGGGTCCAAACAATCGATGCTGATGTAACTTCAAAGAAGAGATCAACAACCGTGACATATCACGTAAAAATGCAGACAAATGCTGGAATTATTACCTATAACAACCGAACAGATTTTGTGAAAGAAAATCATAGATATCATATAGATTGGGATGACTCCGTTATTTTTCCACAATTAGGAGCAGAAGACAAAGTAAGAGTAAAAACTTTATATGCCAAAAGAGGAACGATCAAAGATGCACAGGGAAATGCACTTGCTGTGCAGGGTAAGATCTATTCTGTAGGATTTGTTCCTGGGAAGATGGATGGAAATTCTGTAAAACTTGCGGCAAAGAAATTAGGATTATCCAAAGAAGAGATTCAGAAGAAACTTGATCAAAAATGGGTGACGGATGATTCTTTTGTACCATTGATCAAATTAAAAGAATATTCAGAAGATCTTCTCGATGTGAAAGGGATCATTGTTTCCACAGAAACTGGGAGAATCTATCCACTTGGAGAGGCAGCAGCACATCTTATCGGTTATATGCAAAATGGCGAAGGAAAAGCAGGACTTGAGAAATTATATGATGATCAGCTTTCTGGCACGAATGGCTTAGAGATATACATAGAAGATCCGAATGGACAGAAAAAACAGTCACTGGCGGTCAGATCTCAGACAGATGGAAAGGATTTAACAACAACGATCAACAGTAGTTTGCAAAAGGCTATTTACGAACAGTATAAAAATGATAAAAGTGCTCATGTTGCATTGAATCCTTCAACAGGAGAGGTCAAGGCACTTGTAAGTACTCCGTCTTATGATGCACAGGCATTTATCTTAGGAATGAGCCAGAAGAAATGGAATGTGATCAATAGCGATCAAAGACTGCCAATGCAAAATCGCTTTAAAGCAACATTTGCACCAGGATCATCCATCAAACCGATCATAGCAGCAATCGGACTAAGCCAGAATAAATTTCGTGCAAATGATGACTTTGGAAACAGTGGAAAACGCTGGCAGAAGGATAAAAGCTGGGGTGGTTATTACGTAACAACATTGCACGATTATAATGAGCATAATCTGCAAAATGCAATGATCTATTCTGACAATATTTATTTTGCAAAAGCAGCCCTGAAGATAGGAAAAGATACCTTGAAGGATCAGCTTGATAACTTAGGTTTTGGAGAAAGTCTGGATTTTACATTTGGACTAAACGCATCTTCTTACGGAATTGAAGGATTTACCTCTGATATTCAGCTTGCCGACAGCGGATATGGACAGGGAAAAATGATGGTAAATCCAGTACATATGGCAGCAATCTACACCGCATTTTCAAATGATGGAACAATGTTAAAGCCATATCTGATCAAAGAAAAGAGATCAAAAAAACAGATATTAAAAGAAAATGTATTTACCAAAGAAGCTGTGAATACTGTAAATGAAGCAATGCGTCAGGTAATCAGCAACCCATCTGGTACGGGACACGCAGCGAATATAGAAGGGATAGATCTTCGAGGAAAGACAGGAACTGCAGAGATCAAACAATCACAGACAGACACAAAAGGAACGGAAACCGGCTGGTTTATGACCATAATGCCAGCAACGAACAATAAGAAAGCATTAGAACTGGTATCCATGACAGAAGATGTGAAGAAACGAGGCGGAAGTGGATATGTGGTCAATAAAACAAAGAAGATCATGGAAGAATACCTGCAGTAGATCAGCTGCAGGTATTCTTCTATGATCGATGATGCAATTATAAAATAAAATTTATAATTTCTTTACAGCCAATTCATTGCTATTCTGCATAGGTTTGCGTATAATTACCATTATATTTAAATGTGATATCCATAATAGAACAGATATCAAAGAAGGAGAAGCCAATGAGAGATAAATTCAATCAATTCATGCAGGACAGATATGGAAATGACGATCTGAACCGCTTTTTAATGAAGATCATTTTAGCAGCATTTGTACTATCACTATTTACAGGAAGAATCGTATTTGGCGGCGTAGTATCACTTAGCCGTATTTTTTATTGGATCGCATTAGCACTTTTGGTTTATTGCTATATCCGTATGTTTTCAAGAAATATCTATAAACGATCCGAAGAAAACAGATGGTTCCTGAACAAAACATCCAATATGCGAGGTTTCTGGAGCAATAGAAAATACAAAGCACAGCAGATGAAGAACTACCATATTTACAAATGTCCAGGATGTGGACAGAAGATCAGAATTCCAAGAGGAAAAGGAAAGATTGAAGTCCGTTGTCCAAAGTGTCGTACTACATTCGTAAAGAGGAGCTAAAATGTTTGGGTATATCATTGTCAACAAACCAGAGATGAAATTTCGCGAATTTGATGTCTATCATGGATACTATTGTGGTTTGTGCAGAAAATTAAAAGAACATTATGGGAAGTTTGGGCAGATTACACTTTCCTATGATATGGTCTTTGTATTGATGACCTTAACTAGTCTTTATGAACCAGAAACAACGAAGAGTATGAAACGATGTGTCACACATCCATTGCAAAAACATGAGGAAAGAGTAAACAATATCACGGATTATATCGCACATATGAATATATTGTTAACTTATTACAAATGTAAAGATGATTGGAACGATGACCGCAAATTAAAGAAGTTGGTATTAGAAAAAATCTTATACCATAAGAGTGGATTTTCCAGAAATTTTTATAGGGAAAAATGGAACAAGATCAATGATCTGTTAGAAAAGCTGTCAGAAGAAGAGAAAAAAGACAATCAGGATATCGACCAGATGTCAGGGATGTTTGGAAAGATCATGGCAGAGATCATGCTGTATCAGGATGATGAGTGGAAAGAACTTCTGAATCAATTTGGATTTTTCCTTGGCAAATTCATTTACTTAATGGATGCATATGAAGATATTGATGATGATCTGAAGAATCATAACTATAATCCACTGAAAAATATATATACAAAACCGGAGTTTGAAGATATGATCCATCAGATCCTGATGATGATGATGGCAGAGTGTTCGAAAGCTTTTGAACAGCTTCCATTGATCGATGATATAGATATATTGAGAAATGTATTATATTCCGGAGTATGGTATCGATACGAACAGGTACGAGAGAAACGAGAAAAAGAAAAGGAAGAAAAGAATGTCTGATCCATATGAAATTCTTGGAGTACAAAGAGGTGCTTCAGAAGAAGAAATAAAAAAAGCATATAAAAGATTGAGCAGAAAATACCATCCAGATGCCAATCTTGATAATCCAAAGGCAGCTGAGGAGAAATTTAAAGAGCTTCAGCAAGCTTATCAACAGGTAATGAAGGAGAAAACAACCGGATACAGCCAAAGTTCTTATGGTGGATACCAGAGTCAGGGGAATCCTTATGGTGGACAAGGGAATCCATATGGAAATCAGCAAGGAAATCCATATGGAGAATGGAATCCGTTTGAGGATATTTTTGGCCAATTTGGCGGTTATTACACAAATGGCGGAGCTCAGCAAAGACAGCAGACAACGACAGGCTATGAGAAAGACACACATTTAAGAGCAGCAGGTAATTATGTAAGGAATGGTTATTATCAGGAAGCAAGAAATGTTTTAGATGGTATGGAACCAGCCAGAAGAAATGCGAGATGGTACTATTACAGTGCAGCTGCCAATCAAGGCCTTGGGAATAATGTGACTGCAATGGAACATGCAAAACAGGCAGTTTCCATGGAACCTGATAATTATGAATATCAATTGTTATTACAACAGCTGCAAGGAAATGGTTCCTGGTATCAGCAAAGACAAAGTACTTATCAGAATCCATATTCCACAGGTGGAGACTGGTGTATGAAGATGTGTATGTTAAATTTGATGTGCAACTGTTGTCTCGGTGGCAGATACTGGTGTTAATCTGTAAAACAACGCTGATTTAGGAGGGAAGACAATGAGCAAAGTAATAGGAATAGATTTGGGAACAACAAATTCTTGTGTAGCAGTAATGGAAGGCGGAGTTCCAGTGGTAATTCCGAATGCAGAGGGTGGAAGAACCACGCCATCGATCGTAGCATTTGCGAAAAATGGAGAACGACTAGTTGGAGATCCAGCAAAACGACAGGCGGTAACGAATGTGAGTCGTACAGTTGCATCCGTAAAACGTCAGATGGGAACAGATCGTAAAGTAAAAATCGATGGGAAGAAATATACACCAGAAGAAATTTCAGCGATGATCCTGACCAAATTAAAGAAGGATGCAGAAAGCTATCTCGGGGAAGAAGTAACGAGAGCTGTGATCACAGTACCGGCGTATTTTAGTGATGCCCAGAGACAGGCTACAAAGAATGCTGGAAAGATTGCGGGCTTAAGCGTGGAACGTATCATTAACGAACCGACATCTGCTGCATTGGCATATGGATTGGATAAATCTGTATCCCAGAAGATTATGGTATATGATCTTGGTGGAGGAACTTTCGATGTTTCGGTGATCGAGATCGGAGATGGTGTTGTCGAAGTACTGGCAACGGCAGGAAATAACCATCTTGGAGGAGATGATTTTGACCAGAGGATCATGAATTATCTGATCGGGGAATTTAAAAAAGCAGAAGGGATCGATCTGTCCAAAGATCAGACCGCTGTTCAGAGAATCAAGGAAGAGGCAGAAAAAGCAAAGAAAGAGTTATCTTCTTCTATGACTGTACAAGTTAATCTGCCATTTATCGCAGTAGGGAAAGATGGTCCTAAACATATGGATATCACATTAACCAGATCCAGATTTGAAGAACTGACTTCAGATCTGATCGATCAGACAGCAGGACCAGTTCACCAGGCGTTATCTGATGCAGGAATCAGTACCAGCGAACTTCATATGGTATTGTTAGTCGGTGGATCTACCAGAATGCCGGCAGTTTCAGAGAAAGTAAGACAGTTAACAGGCAAAGAACCAAGCAAGAACATGAATCCAGATGAATGTGTAGCCCTGGGTGCAGCAATCCAGGGTGGAAAGATTGCTGGGGAAGCAGGGTTAAATGAGATTTTATTAATGGATGTCACACCATTGTCCTTATCTATTGAAACAGCAGGAGGTGTTGCAACCAGACTGATCGACCGAAATTCCACAATTCCAACAAGATACAGTCAGATTTTTACGACAGCAGCAAATTTTCAGACAACCGTAGAGATCAAGGTTCTGCAAGGGGAACGTGCTATGGCAAGGGATAATCAGGTCCTTGGAACTTTTAAATTAAAAGGGATCAAGAGAGCCATGCGTGGAGTTCCACAGATCGAGGTAACATTTGATATCGATGTCAATGGAATTCTGAATGTATCGGCCAAAGATCTTGCGACAGGAAAAGAACAGTCTATTACGATCACAGCAAGTTCTAATATGTCAGATAAAGATATTGAGCGAGCAATGGAAGATGCAAAGGCATATGAATCCGAAGATCAGGAAAAACGTGATGCGATCGAAAGTTATAATGAGGGGGAAAATATGCTTTATAAGGGTGAGGCATATTTAGCTCAGCATAAAAAAGAATTATCCAGAGAAGAAAAATCAGAGCTGAAATCAGCAATTAGTGATCTGAAACATTCGATAAAACGGATCAAACCACAGAATATTACAGAAGAACAAGGCAGAGCGATCAAAGAAGCATCGGAACGTGTAGATCAGTTGATACGATAGGAAAGTGTTTGGACCGATCGTATTAATGGATATGAAAATAGAATAAAAGATTTAAAAATGGGAAGATTAATGACTATAAAAGCAGAAAATATAGTGATAAATCTTCTCATTTTTTACTATAGACAAATCCATCGTATAGGTGTATGATGTAAATAGTTAGTTAAGACTAACCTAAGGAGGAATCGATGAGATATCAAGTAGAATTAAGTCATGTAAAATGGAAAAAATGTATGCAGATGCAGATGGCGATGCATTGTGCACCTGTGCTTGCAGGGCTAAAGCCATCCAATGCAGTAACTCTCGACTATATTGACTCAAAAGAATTAATTCAGTCACTTGCGGGAAGTGATATCAAGTGTGGACTGATCTATTCAGGAAATGGTAAATGTCTCTGGCTGCTGTATCGTGAACAGCAAGTTAACCAGTATCTGATGGATCCAGAAAACCAAAGATTTTTAAAACACTGCGGCTATTCATCCTTTCAGATTCAAAATATCCTTTATACACTTAAGAATCGTTACAGGCTTTACAAAGCAGGGCAGGCAGATTTTCCACATGAACTTGGCTTGATTCTCGGATATCCATTATGTGATGTGATCGGATTTATCAAAAACAACGGACAAAATTGTTTATATTGCAGCTACTGGAAGGTTTACGACAACCTTTCTCAGACGAAAAAGGTCTTTGAAGTTTACGATAAAGTTCGTTTTCAGATGGTCAAACTTGTGGAATACGGAAAGAGTTTTAAAGAACTCGTCGACATGTACACAAATTATCAGGTACCTAGGTATGCTTAACTAAAAATAAAACATTCAAACAAAAAAGAAAGACAATCATTAGGAGGATAAGTCATGAGCGAAGTAATCGTTGCATTTTGGACAGGAACAGGAAATACAGCAGAAATGGCAGAATATGTTGCAGAGGGAATCAAAGAAGGCGGAGCTGAGGCAAAAGTTGTTTCTGTAGACGATATCAGCGCAGCAGATTTAAAAGATGCAAAAGCATTTGCACTTGGATGCCCATCTATGGGAGTTGAACAGTTAGAAGAATCAACAATGGAACCATTTGTTGAAGAAGTCTGCGGATTCGCTTCAGGAAAAACAATCGGATTATTCGGATCTTACGGATGGGGAGACGGAGAATGGATGAGAAACTGGGTAGAGCAGATGGAAGGAGCAGGAGCAACTGTTGTTGGCGGAGAAGACACAATCTGTCAGGAAGCTCCAGATGAAGATGCTCAGGATGAATTAAAAGACATGGGTAAACAGCTGGCAGCAATCTAATTTATAAATAAAGAATAAGAAAATAAACAGCCGGGCGTATGGATCATATGTCCGGCTATATTAAAAACAGCAAGAGAATATCTAGAAGGAGGAAATACAAAATGAGTATTGTAATTATTGGAGGACATGACCGTATGGTACGTCAGTATGAAACAATCTGTAAGAAGCATAACTGCAAGGCAAAGATATTTACACAGATGCCATCATGTCTGAATAAGAAAATTGGGAATCCGGATTTAGTCGTATTATTTACGAACACAGTTTCACACAAAATGGTACGTTGTGCTGTCAGTGAAGCAAAGAATAAAAATATTGAAGTAGTAAGAAGTCACTCAAGCAGTCAGGCTGCATTAACAGAAATTTTAGAGCAACGTTGTGAAATTGCATAAGTAGAAAAACATAAAAACCCCTTGACAGTATTTTGAAGTTAGAATATACTAACAAATTGTAAAAGGAAATTAGTTTACACTAACAAAAGATAGTCAAAACTAACAATGATAGAGAAAAAGGGGAAGACATCATGCCTTTAATTATGATTGGAATTGGAGAAACATGTACGATCCAGAGAATCGGTGGAAGCGAAGAAACAAGAAGATTTCTGGCGAATCTTGGTTTTGTACAGGGAGCAGAAGTAACTGTATTATCAGCAATCGGAGGAAATGTTATTGTGAACATTAAAGACTCTAGAGTTGCAATTAATAAGGATATGGCTAAACATATTATGGTTTAATATGTTTGTTATATTGCGTTTATGGGAATAAATTGCCATGTAGCGGTTTATTTGATAGATGCTTGATAGATTTGAAGACAATGAAATATTGAGAAGAAAGGAGATATGACCATGACTTTAGGAGACGCAGCAGTTGGAAGCACAGTTGTAGTTGCTAAGATTGAAGGTGACAGTGCTTACAAACGTCGTATTATGGATATGGGAATCACAAAAGGAAGTGAATTATTTATTCGTAAAGTAGCACCTCTAGGAGATCCTGTTGAAATTACGGTCAGAGGATACGAACTTTCTGTAAGAAAGAATGATGCTCAGTGTGTATTAGTTAAAGAAGCTTAATACATAAGAGTTAGTAGTATCTAATAAAAGTTAGTAATATCTAATATCGAGAAAAGCTATTATTTAAGAGGGAAGTAATTCCCCTAGGGAGGTAAAAAGAAATGGCTATTAATATCGCACTTGCGGGTAACCCGAACTGTGGTAAAACTACCATGTTCAATGCCCTGACAGGAGCTAACCAGTATGTTGGTAACTGGCCAGGTGTTACCGTAGAAAAAAAAGAAGGTAAATTAAAAGGAAAGAGAAAAGGGGAAGACATCACGATCACTGACCTTCCAGGTATCTATTCTCTTTCACCATATACATTAGAAGAAGTAGTCAGCCGAGACTTCTTACTAAATGAAAATCCAGATGTTATCATCGACTTAGTTGATGCAACTAACATCGAGAGAAACTTATATCTGACAACACAGCTGATTGAAACTGGTGTACCAGTTGTCATCGCTTTAAATATGGCAGATTTATTAGAAAAACGTGGGATTAAAATTGATGTGGAACGTCTTTCTATGTTATTAAACTGTCCAATCGTTGAGACATCCGCATTAAAAGGAAAAGGTCTTGATGAAGTAGTAGAAGAAGCAATCAAAGTTGCGAAGAAGAATACAGTAGATCTGCCAAAAGAGATTTTCTCTAAAGATGTAGAAGCAGCGATCGCTGAAGTTAAAAATGTACTTCCATCATCTATTTCTGAAGATAAGAGAAGATGGTATGCAGTTAAATTCCTGGAAAATGACAGCAAAGTAGCAGAAAGCGTAGTACTTTCAGGAAATGGTGCAAAAGTAGTAGAAGATAACAGAACAAAGATTGAAAAAGCTGAAGACGATGATATGGAAAGTATCGTAACAGATGGACGTTATCAGTTTATTCAGAAGATCGTTTCCACTACAGTGAAGAAGAGCGGAGAAAAATTAACGATCTCTGATAAGATCGACCGTATCGTGACAAACCGTATCTTAGGTATCCCAATCTTTATCGCGATCATGTTTGTTGTATACTATATTTCTGTAACAACGATCGGTACATTAGTAACAGACTGGACAAATGATACATTTGTAGCTGAGATGATCCAGCCAGCCGCTCAAAGCTTCTTAGAAGGAATCGGTGCAAGCGCAGCAATCCAGGATCTGATCGTTAATGGTATCATTGGTGGTTTGGGAGCTGTCCTTGGATTCGTTCCTCAGATGGCAATCTTATTCTTATTCCTGTCTATCTTAGAAGACTGTGGATATATGGTACGTATTGCGTTCGTAATGGACCGTGTATTCCGCCACTTCGGATTATCAGGTAAATCCTTCATTCCATTACTGATTTCTTCAGGATGTGGAATTCCTGGTATCATGGCATCTAAGACGATCGAACAAGACAACGACAGACGACTGACAATTATGACAGCAACATTCATTCCATGTGGAGCGAAACTTCCAGTTATCGCTATGATGGGTGGTGTTATGACAAGTTATGTAACAAGAAGTTATAAAGCAGGTGGATTAATGGCACCATGTATGTACTTCATTGGTATCGTAGCCGTATTAGTTGCAGCAATCATCTTAAAGAAGACAAAACCATTCTCTGGAAAGCCAGCTCCATTCGTAATGGAACTTCCACAGTATCATATCCCATCTGCTAAGACAGTATTACTTCATGTATGGGAAAGATTAAAAGGATTCATCATCAAAGCCGGAACAATCCTGTTCTTAGCTTGTGTTGTTATGTGGTTCTTAAGTGGATATGGATTCGTCAATGGTTTATTCGGAGCTGTTGAAGATCCAGGAAACAGTTTATTAGCAGTTATCGGTGGAGCAATCGCACCAATCTTTGCACCACTTGGATTTGACAACTGGAAAGCTGTTGCAGCTTCTTTATCAGGATTCTCAGCAAAAGAGTCTATCGTATCAACAATGGGTGTACTTGCAAACGTAACTGGAGATGCATCAGAAGATGCTGTCACAGTAGCAGAAGCAGTAAGAACTTGGTTCCCAAGTGCTGTAGCAGCATTTTCATTCTTACTGTTTAACCTGTTAGACTCTCCATGTTTAGCAGCAATCTCTACAATGGCAAAAGAAATGCAGTCTAGAAAATGGTTCTGGTTTGCGATTCTTTTCCAGAATATTTTTGCTTATGTTGTAACACTGATCGTATATCAGATCGGTACATTTGCAACAGGTGGAGCATTTACAGTAGGAACAGCAGTAGGTATCGTATTATTGCTTGTAATGTTATTCCTGCTATTCAGACCAGATCCATACAAAGATCAGAAAGTATATTCAAAGAGATCTGTTCAGGCGTAGTCGAAATGGTATATAATAGAGGGGCTGGATGTGTAAACATCCGGCTTCTTGCTTATCGAATTTCATATAAAAAAGATATGATATAAAGGAGGGACGATTATGAATCCAGTAAGTATTATCATATTGTTATTGATTATCGCATATTGCGCATTTGTTATTTATAAACAGGTGCAGAAGAAGAAACAAGGCGGATGTGGAGGCAACTGTGCAGGCTGCTCAGGATGCAGCAGTTTTCAGGTGAAGGATTCATCAGTCAAGAAAAAAGGAAGGTAATCAGCAATGGGAAATTCAACAGGTTCTATGTTTTATGCATTTGCAATCTTTATTGGATTATATCTTATCGGGGTGATCGGATACCAGCTTTATAAACTGATCCGTAAATTACTAAATAAATAATGTAAAGTAAAAAGAGGTATCATAAAATGGCAGATATTATTATTGTACTCATCCTTATTGTTATCGCAGTTTTTGCGATCAAACAGACAAAGAAACATATGCATGGGGAAAGTCCTTGCTGTGGCGGCGGATCGGGTACTGTAAAGAAAGTAAAAGAAAAACATTTAGATGGTCCCGTGATGGGAACGAAAACAATGAAGATCAAAGGTATGACTTGTGAACACTGTGTCAACAATGTGACAAATGCGATCAATAAAGTTGCAGGAGCTTCGGCAAAAGTATCTTTAAAAGATAAAGAAGCAATTATTTCATATGATCGTGAATTAAGTAATATTGAGCTTAGAAAAGCAGTAGAAGATGCAGGATATGAAGTTATATCACTTTCATAAAGAACGGTGTTTGAAAAGAATTTATCGAAACCATCAGAAAACAAAAAGCACTTTTAAGATCTGTAATATACAGAAAAAAGTGCTTTTGTTTTAAATTATTTGTTTTGACTGCTGAGAGCTTTAATATGTTCTTCAGAATTCAGATGTTCTTTGATCGCATGAAAGCTTTCAGGGCTGATCACATGTTCCATACGGCAGGCATCTTCAGCTGCGATCTCTGCAGGAACTCCAAGTTTGATCAGCATGTTAGATAAAACAGTATGGCGCTCAAAAATCGTATCAGCAATCCTATGACCGGCTTCAGTTAAAGAGATGAAACCATCAGAATCAACGGTGATCAAATCAGAATTACGAAGATTCTTCATAGCAATACTGACACTTGGTTTAGAGAAATTCAAATAATGAGCAATATCAATGGATCTTACAGACCCTTTGTTTTGTTTCAAAATTAAAATAGCTTCCAAATAATTTTCAGCGGATTCTTGTATTTTCAAAAAGATTCCTCCTTACTAATAATTGTATATCTAGTCTACAAGATATGTTTATTTTGGTTATCATTGTATCATAAACAGTGTGTATTTTCAATGGAAGCACATGAGAAAAAATACCGTGAAAAAATAAAAAAATTAAGAAAAACTATTGACAAAATGGTTAGGTAATGCTAACCTTATATATGTAATTAGATGAGACTAACTCATCAAAACGACCTTTATATAGTATAATCATTTATGTAGTATGAATGCGAGATAAAGTGTCATGCCATAGACTTTATCCCGCAGTCATGCATACAACAGCAAGGCAAGGTGGAGAACAGCATGTGCCAAGAACAAGTAGAGAAGGCTTTACAACAAAGTGGTAAAAGAATCACACAACAGAGAAAGATTCTACTAGATGTTATCTTGAATGGAGACTGGGAATGCTGCAAAGAGATCTATTACGAAGCAGTCAAACGAGATTCTTCCATTGGAATGGCAACAGTATACCGCATGATGACAACACTCGAAGAGATCGGAGTCATCGAAAGAAGATGCGTATTTCGAGTAAGAGATGAAGTAGAGCTTTAAAATTAAATCAATCATAAAAAATTAAGAAAGTATTTGGTTTCAATCAATGAAATCAGATACTTTTTCTGTTATAGTAAAAGAAAAGGGGGAATTGTGGTTATGAAAAAGATACTATATCATATCTTTCTCTTGCTTTGTATTGCAGTATTTTGCATTAGCACCTATAAGCTGTATGGATATTATAAATCTTATAAAGAAGCGAAAGATACTTATGAAAAGATAAAAAAAGACAATGTAAAGATGACAAATGGAGATAGAACGATTGATTTTGATAAACTTCGGGCAAAGAATCCAGACATTGTTGGCTGGGTTTACGCAAAGGGGACAGGAATTGATTATCCGATCGTTCAAGGTAAAGATAACGAAGAATATCTTCATATGGATTACAATAAGAAAAAAAGCAGTTCAGGGACGATCTTTTTAGATCACGGATGTGATAAGTCGTTTATCTCAGATAATAATATCATTTATGGACACCATATGAAAAATGGAACGATGTTTGCCAAGATGCTAAAATTCAGAGAAGAATCCTTTCTAAAGAAACATCATGTGATCATTTTATATACTCCAAAGAAGACAATGCATTTGAAAGTGATCAGTGCTTATGCGGTGAAAGCACAGGATCAGATGCCGATCACATTTGCAAATGAAACGCAGAAGAAAGAATATATCACAAAGATTCGGAGAATGAGTGAACCATCGATCAAGCTGGATGATAAGAAGATCAATCGTATTTATACATTTGTGACATGCAGTTATGAAAGAAATGATAATAGGACATATGTACATGCAGTGGAAGAATGACAAAGATGATAGAAAGTGTTAGATCAAGATGAAAAAAATGAAACTGACAAAGAAGAATAAAAAAGAATTAAAGATGATCTGTGGAGTTTTAATCTTTTTTGCAGTGATCTTTATATGGACCGTACAGAATATCGGTCTGCCGATCAAGACACAAGTAGAAAAAGGCCGGATCAAGGTGATCGACATATCATCCTATAACGGGACAGTCAATTGGAAGAAGGTCAAAGACCATAATGTCAATCATGCGATGATCAAGATCGGTTCAGGGATGAATGAGAAGAGAGCAGGAAGGAAAGACAGTAAATTTGATACCAATTTCCGCAATGCAGGATATGCATCAATTCACAGAGGCGTTTATTATTATTCTTATGCGAAGACAACTAGTGATGCAAAAAAAGAAGTCAGACACTGCTTAAAACTCCTCAAAGAGCAGGGAATCGATCCGACAGATTTAGATCTCCCAGTGGCATTTGATATCGAAGAAGAAGCGGTATTTCAGACAGGAAGACGTAATGTGACAGCAGTCACGACAACATTTTGTGATGAGATAAAGAAAGCAGGATTTGAGCCTATGGTTTATTCAGGAGCTTCAGCACTTCGAAATTATTTTGAATATAGTAAGATCAGAGAATATAAGATCTGGGTGGCACATTATACGAAAGCATCCGCACCAGCAATCCCATTTTCTTATGATATGTGGCAGTATACAAGCAGAGCTGTTATAAATGGGGCTAATACAGGAATGGGGTATTGTGATCTGAATTATTATCTGGTAGACAAGAATTACAAAGAATAAAAGAACTTCAGAATATGAAAGGAATAACATATTCTGAAGTTCTTTTGGTTTAAAGAAAAGATGATGTAATCTCCATCATGATCGAAAAGAGAAAACAAACAATAAATGCAGCCCAGAAAGAGATGTTTGTAACACGTTTCTTTGGCCAGGTCTGTCGGATATCTTTCTGAAACCATGTTTTTATATAGCCGAGCCGTCCATTCAGATAAGCAATCGCAACGAGCAGAAAGATACTAAGGATAAGTCCGATCAATGCAACAGGAATGGATGCAATGATCGAAGATACCGTTACTGTATTTGCAGTATCAAGATTGTTTACACCAAAAAGTGAAACTTTTGATATTGCATAAGTTAAAAGGATGGAAGATCCATTAAAAATCATGTGAGCAGTTATGGTTGCAAAAATGGAATCCGTTGCTTCTAATAAGCATCCAAATACGATACCCAAAAAGAACGCATAGGAAAACTGCTGAAAGTTCATATGAGCTATACCAAAAAGCAAAGCAGATAATAAGATTCCCTTGATGGGATTAGCTTTTCGTAGTCTGGAATAAAGTACTCCACGGAACAGTATCTCTTCCACAAGACCTGGAAGAAAAGCGGTTGTAAAAACTGATAATCCAAGACTCTGCATCACTTTCTGTGTCATAGTGTTGGTTGTAACATCTTGAAAAAACAAATTGGCGATCATAGTAATAAACCCTGCAACTGGACGGATCGTAAAGGCAAGAAGGATCACGAGAAAAAATGAACCAATATGGATCTTATGCATTCGTAATGTCTTCTTTGTATCATCTCCACAGATCTTAAGATAAAGAAAAGCGGCAATGAGTAAAATACCATAAAATAAAGTAGTAAAAAGATATGTGTTGGTAATAAAAATCCCCATTCCAGTGGAAAGTATAAAATACAAGATCACATAAAACAGGCTGAAGCAGCCAGCGGATTTGATATATTTCATGGAGTTACCTCGCTATTTTTTTAAGATTCCATTGTCTGTGATCGTGATCAGTCCGTCCTTTAACAGGCGTCCAACTGCACGTTTAAAAGCAGCCTTGCTAAGTCCAAGCTCACGTTCGATCGTAGCAGGTCTCGCCTTATCATTAAATGGAAGACGGCCATCATAGCTTTCAATGGTATCCATGATTAATTTCGCATCACGATCAATCTGAAGGTAAGCTTTCTCATGAGGGCTTAGGGATAATTTACCATCTTCATTCACTTTTGTAACACGAAGGTTAAGCTGTTCACCAATTACGATTTTATTGTGAATCTCGCGTTTTGGGATACGTCCAAGGAACTGATCTTCTACAGCAACAAAAGCACCATGATCAGGGTTGATATTATAAACAGTGGCATGCACCCAATCGTTGACTTTAAAATGATGATCTGTCGATAATAATTTACCAATCTTCATTGTTGCACAAAGACGATCACTCTTATCAATATAAAGAGAAACCAGATATTCTTTATTTGGACGGATATGTCCTAACTGTTCTTTAAATGGAAGAAACAGATCTTTTTCTAGTCCCCAGTCAAGGAAAGCACCAATCTTGCTAACTTCTTTGACACGTAGAGGGCGGATCGCACCTAATGTGATCTTTGGAATATGAACGGTAGCAATTGGGCGATCCTCAGAGTCCTTATAAACAAAACATGAAATCTGATCACCGATCCTTGCACCATCTGGAACTTGTTTGGCAGGAAGAAGGATACTTCCATCAGTTACATCCTTTTGGTCATTGACATAAACACCAAACTCCTTTTTCTTCACAATATATAAATCTTGAAATTTTCCTAATTGAATCATATTTATCCTCTTTCTTAATTTTTAGATTTGTCAGACACTTAATCGTTGATTTTTGTCGTTTTCACACATTATAACACAGTTCCATAAAAAAGCGAAAGAAAAAGCCTGAAAACAGCATAAAAACGTGGTTTATTTGAAGTTTTTACTTGACTTAGATGAGGAAAGCCTATAGAATTATCTTATGCAAATTCAAAGACATATACAATTATGTTTGAGTTGAGATTAGGAGGAAAATTTAATGAACAAGACAGAATTAGTTGCAGCAATTGCAAAGAAAACAGAATTGTCTAAAAAAGATGCAGAAAAGGCATTAAAAGCTTTTACAGATGTAGTTGCAGAAGAATTAAAGAAAGGTGAGAAGATCCAGTTAGTAGGATTCGGAACTTTTGAAGTATCTGAAAGAGCTGCAAGAGAAGGAAGAAACCCTCGCAGCGGAGAAGTTATGCACATTGCAGCTTCTAAAGCACCTAAATTCAAAGCAGGAAAAGCTTTAAAAGATATTGTAAACGAATAGAATGTTCATTTGATATTACATTAACTGCCGGTTTCTATGGATCCGGCAGTTTTTCTATATCTATTTCAGCAATATAACATAGAAGAAAGAAGGAGACATAATCATGCGTTTAGACAAGTTTTTAAAAGTATCCAGACTGATCAAGAGAAGAACTGTTGCGAATGAAGCCTGTAGTGCAGGAAGAGTTCTAGTGAACGGCAAAGCAGCGAAAGCTGGAACGAATGTGAAACCAGGAGACAGAATAGATATCCAGTTTGGAAACAGAGAGACAGCAGTAGAAGTAGTTTCTATAGCAGAGACAGTGAAGAAAGATGAGGCAGCAGATCTGTACAAGTTTTTATAGGTATGTTTTATAAGCTTTGTTCATAAGATGTATAAAACATTTTGGGAGGAAGTTTAGTATGATAGAAGAGAGACAACCTTTAAGAGCACATAAGATCAGCTTATCAAACCGATCTCTTGGCGTGATCACAGGGGTAAAAGATGTTGTTTCTTTTGATCTTAATGAGATCATTCTTGACACAGATCAGGGACTGTTAATGATCAAGGGAAAGAATCTCCATGTAAAGAAATTACTGGTTGAGAAGGGTGAAGTAGAGATTACGGGAAAGATTGACAGTTTTTTATACTCTAATATAGAAGAGCCAGGAAAGAAAGAAGGATTATTAGGAAGGTTACTGAAATAATGAAAGAGACTGTAACCGATCCGTTGTTATTTTTTCTTGCGTCAATTTTATTTGGTGTATGTTTGCAGGCAATATATGATATTATTCGTGGAATTCGAAGAGTATTCTATCATAAAAGCGTGTTTTTGTTTATAGAAGATATAGGATTTGGAATATTTACAGCAGTGATGGCATTTATATTTCTTTGTACATATAACGATGGCGAGTTAAGAGGATTCTTTTTCCTCGGAATTGTGATCGGAATGATTCTATATTATCAATTGTGCAGCAAGTTCCTTTTGAGGACTGTCATACATATTACAGAGAAGCTAAAGAAGATCATAAGGCAATTTGAAAAAGTATGTTTAAGACCAGGAATTCATATCAAGAGAAACCTGAAATGGCAATTGAAAAAAGAAAAAAAACAAGTTACAATGGCACTAAAGAAACAAATAAAAAGAGGTGGTAAAAGTGACAATACGAAAGAAACGAAATAAGCTGGATCAGAGGACAAAGATCATCATGATCATTGTTCTGATATTTGTAGTCATTTTAGCATTTTCCTATATCAATCTACGACAGAAATCAAAGAAGATCGCCAAAGAGCAGCAGCAGGTGGAATCCCAGATCAAGAAACAAGAAGAGAAGAAAAAAGAATTAAAGAAGAAAAAAGAATATATCAAGACAAAAGAATTTATTGAAAAGACAGCCACAGAGAAGTTTGGACTATTGTACCCGGGAGAGTACTTACTCAAAGGATCGGATGACTGAAATACAATTTGAGAATATTTATCGTTAACAAAAGGGAATGTTGCATTCGTGCAACATTCTTTTTATCATTTTTATATAGAATGATGAGAAGAGGAACAATATATGTCAAAAGAGATATCAAAACAGGAAAAAGAAGATTATCTAAGCCTTATGTATGAAATGAAGCGAAAAGAGAATCAGATTGTAAAATCCGACTTATCCAGGGAATTTGAAGTGCCGTTATCAAGAGTTACCAGAGTTACAGATGGATTGTTAGAAGAAGGGTATCTGTTAAAGGACGAAGGAAGAAGACTGTTTTTAACACCAATGGGGCTATCCAAAGGGCAGCAATGTCTGGAAAGAAAACGATGTCTTACAGAATTTCTGCGTTTGGTTTCTGGTGTTGATGGAAGCATTGCAAAAGAAAATGCATGTGCGATCGAACATATTCTGGATGAACGCATTTTAACCGGGATCCGTATGTTTATGGAAAGCCGTCATACATATTCATATATGACTAGAGGAAATGATTTAAATCTGATGTTTCCAGAAGGAAAGAAGATCATGCCGATCGCATTTTTTGAAAAAGGAACATCACATCCAAGAATTCTTTCGAAAGAATACCAGCAGTTTGAGAAACGAGCGGAAGTAGCGATCAGCAAAGAAAGTTACTTGTATTTAAAACCGATAGATTCAGATCTGCTGAAAAAAGAAATTCGCTACTGTTATGGAAATCAGTGGATGTATGCAAAAAAAGAAAATGGAAAATTTGGAATTCTTAGAATATTACAAAATGATCGAATCAGATCTTTACCATTACTTTGCATCTATCGGAATTAACGAACAACAGCAAAGACAGGCAGTTACAGGAGTGTTTGATACTGCAGATATCGATACGATCCAGAAATTATGCCAGAAAGAGAAAATGCATCTAAGGTATGAAAGTATCGGAAAAAATGAAAGTAAAGAAATTACCAAGTTAACCTACGAACAATTATGCAATAGTTTAAAAAAAGGCATATATCAAGTCGCATTTTCCATTTATCGACAAGGAAAAGACTGGAAAAGTCTTTCTATGGCAGACCAAGGATTTGAAAAACCAGCATATCTGCATTTAAAGGGGGATAAAAACTATTTAGAACTAGCCGCCAGAGAAATGAAGGCAATGACAAAAGGTGGAGCGATGCTGTCTGGACATATTCAGACAGTCAAATGTAGAAGCAGCAAAGACGTTTTAACAGATTTTCCGATCCAAGATAAGAAAATACAGATTCCATTTGAAGATTTTGAGTTTGAGCAGTTGTCAGAAACAGAAATCACCGGGCAGATCCAACTGTTTATGACAAGCAGCGTTGGGAAGAAGAGAATGCCAGAGAGTATGGCGACACTGATTTTGAAAATTTAAATTGTATAAGTTGAAGGTCATCGAGTATTTAGAGAAAAAATGAAAGATAGCATGTGAGCAACACGAATTCCATTGTTGCTCACATGCTATCTTTCTTTTATTTCTGCCACATACAGGCAAGTCTACTCTACAAATTCCACAATTCAATCGTTTTCAGTAGTTTTTCTTTCGTATCCACATCAAGTTGCATGATCGCATTATAAAGTTTACGATCAAGCGCAGTTTCTGAATATTCCGGATCCAGAGTACCAACGAGAGAATCCAGAGAGCAGCCACAAAGCTTCGCATAATATGTTAAAATACGCAGAGACATAGCAGTACGGTTATTTTCTACATTGCTGATATAACCAGGCGTTACACCAAGAGCTTCAGCAACTTGATTTTGTGTTAAACCCATTTTTTGACGGATATGTTTGATATGAGTACCATAATTTTCAGAGTTCATATGATAGAGTCCTTTCTATATTATTCATAACAAAATTATATAATAAATGATGATGAAAATGTAGCTACTAATAGAATAGAATCTGTGGAATGGATATAAATGGAAGCTGATGGATGAATTACAATCTGAGGTTCTGGTTTGCAAAATTAAATTCCTGGGAGCCGATTTGGGATAAATATAAATGTTATCAGCTACGTTTTTGAACCAATATTTCATGAAATTTCATTGATATTCTGGAAGTTAGTATTGCAAACATATATTTTCTGGAAATTACTTTTCCAAACGAATTGTTTTTTAGTTTAAAAACTGTTATGCTTTCTTTTAAGATGATCTTTTCTGAAAAAAAGAAGTCACAAAAACCAGAGGTCGAATTTAGAGTTTATTTTTTTGCAAAGGTAAATTCCACCCCTCTTTTTGTCGTTATTTCCATGCTGAATGGCGTTTGTCTTCTTTATTTTTTCAATAACAGAGGGGTCATGTTGATTTTATCTGCAGGAATTTCCTTGATCTTAAGTTTTTCAAGGATTTCCTGACCATGAAGAAAGCTGAACAGTTCGTACGCAGATTGATTGTTTAGCTTTTTTCTTGTGTACGAATTGATATGGCTCATCATCAGATCAATGTCTTTTTGTTTCAACGCATCAAAGGATGTTCCCTGTGGCAAGATACGCCGGATCATTTCATGGGTAACTTCACAACTTCCTTTTTGATTAGAACGTTGGGGATCGCAATAAAAAACATGAGTTCTTCTTCGATTCTCTTTATTAAATTCGATTGCCAGTGGATCTGTAAATTCACTTTCCGATTTAGTTCTTCTGCAGAAACAGAGATTCCCTGTCTGCTTTCAGAGCGCATTGCTTCATATTCATCCTGTGCGTTTTTTGCGCTGTAAAGATGGCGTTCTAGTTTGCAGCGCATACGTCTGATACAATTATCGCAAATATAAGGTGGTTTCTTTAATCTCTGGCAGGTCAGTTCAACGAAATCTGTACAAAGTTCATAACAGCGATATTCAACGCAACGTTTGCATAGATAGAGGAATTGAGCAGAGCAAGATTTACATACAGTTGCGATTTTGGAACAAGATGCCCGGTTTGCACAAGGATTATAACTTTTATTACGAACGATCTTAATATGATTACGAACTTCCTTAGAGATGGTAGAAGGATCTTTTTCTAATTTTCTGCCAATCTCAGCAAAGGACTCTCCATTTTTCAGAGAGACTTCAATAATGATTCTATCTTCAAGAGTTAAATGAGTATTTTTAGCCATGGTATTTTCTCCTTAAAATACGCCATTCAGACTCTGTTACTGAACCATTAATATATCATAATTTTTTATTTGCAATAGTAATTTCTGGGGGAAGTTTGCAAAACTAACTTCTGGTTTTGACTTAAATAGACTGGAATTTAGTTTTGCAATTCAACTGGAAGCTGATGATATAAGTGTCAAAAGTATAAATTGCATTCTCTTCAAAGAAAAGCATATCTATCAAAAAAAAAGACCTGAATCGCATGGAAGCTATGCAAAGAGCTGTCACAGACCTTGTGATCCTTTGTTGTTCGTTTGGAATGTTCTTTTTAATGTATCATTTATATCAGGCAGGAAATGTTACATTTGATGTTATGCTGCTTGCAACGATCGCTATGATGGGTTCTTTTGGCCCAGTAACTGCATTGTCAAGCCTGTCAAACAATTTAAACCAGACATTAGCAAGTGGAGAAAGAGTGTTATCCTTACTCGAAGAAGAACCAGAAGGAGAAGCTGATATAAGTTTTGAAGGTGCATCCGTAGAAGATGTAACCTTTGCCTATGATGAAGAAGTCATCCTAAAAGACTGCAACATCAATATGAAACAAGGAAAAGTCATCGGAATCTGTGGAAAAAGCGGCTGCGGAAAGTCCACACTGTTGAAACTTCTGATGCGCTTCTGGGATGTAAACAAAGGAAACATAAAGATCTCAGAAGAAAACGTGAAAGAAATCCCAACCAAGACACTGAGAAACATACAATCCTACGTAACTCAGGAAACCGAACTCTTCCACGACTCCATCGCCAACAACATAGCGATCGGAAAACCAGGCGCAGCAAGGGAAGAAATCAAAAAAGCCGTCAATGAAATTCGTTTTTCTGACCCTAATACATTGTTCTTTCTCTATTTATACATCAACAACCTTCAGTATACAATTTAATCAATTCCACAATAACATCAACACATATATCCATTCCTTCAACGCTAATATGTTCATAAGGTCCATGATAAGCATGTCCACCAGTTCCAAGATTCGGACAAGGAAGGCCTCGGAAACTTAACTGACATCCATCTGTACCTCCGCGAATTGGCAGAACCAATGGAGTTACACCAGCATTTTCACAAGCCTTCTTTGCATTTTTGATCAAATGAGGACAATCCTTAATAACCTCAGCCATATTCTGATACTGATCCGTAATGGTTAAAGTAACGCAACCATCACCCCATTTTTCATTCATATTTTTCGCGATCAAACGTAATGTCTGTTTCTTCGCCTCAAACAACCCCTGATCATGATCTCTCACAATGTAATGTAATGTTGCATGACTCACATCACCATTCATATCGATCAGATGATAGAATCCCTCATAATCTTCCGTGTTTCTAGGAGTCTCCATAGAAGGTAGACAAGAGTTGATTTCCATAGCTACAAGTGAGGCATTGATCATCGTATCCTTCGAAGAACCAGGATGTACATTAAAACCAGTGATCTCAAACTCAGCTTTACAGGCATTAAAATTTTCAAACTGGATTTCACCCTCGGTATCGCCATCCAAAGTATAAGCAAAATCAGCATCAAACCGCTTGACATCAAAATACTCAGCACCACTTCCAATTTCTTCATCTGGAGTAAATGCAATGCTGATCGGACCATGAGGAATCTCTTTATTGATCAGACGTTCTAGCATCGTAAGAATCTCAGCAATCCCAGCCTTATCATCTGCACCAAGGATCGTTGTACCATCCGATGTGATCAAAGTACGCCCCTTGAGAGAAGAAAGATGAGGGAAAACTTTCGGATCAAGAACCAGACTACTATCTCCAAGAGGAAGAGCTTCTCCATTATAATTCTTCGTGAGGATCGGACGGATCGGATGATCACAGAAATCAGAAACGGTATCCATATGAGCAATAAATCCGATCGTAGGACAGTTTTCATAGCCCTTTGTGGCAGGCAGTTTACCATATAGGTAACATTTGTCATCTAAGTAGACATCACTGAGACCAAGTTCCTTCATTTCATTTTCCAAGAACGTGGCAAGATCAAACTGACAATCAGAAGAAGGGACAGTTTGGCTGTTTTCATTGCTTGGAGTTAAAATTTTGACGTAATTTAATAAACGTTCGAAAGCTTTCATGATTATTTATTCACCTCGTGATAATTTCTTTTGCGTTTTATAAAGTATATAGATAATATAACACATATCTAGTGTATCAACCATCGTATTAAACTAGATTCTCGTAGTCTATGGGAATGGTCAAAGGAGTTTGGCTGATTCCGTTATTATATCTTTTAAATGCTATTGTGGGGCTTTATGGAGTCATATAGGGCAGGCATTGACAGACTATATTGCAGTGATATTGTCCACAATCATATGGAAGCAATATCAAAATAGTATAACGAAAGAAAAAGACTCCGTAAAATAGATTGAAATACGAAATTTGTGGAAATTGATGAAAAATTAACAAATAAATAAAAAACAGTATTTATACAAATGGCTTAAAATGGTTGGATTGAAAATAGTATGTTTGTAAAAATGCTGCTTTTTTTGTGCAATTTCTACAAAAAAGAAAAAGAAAAGAGAAAAAGAATAAATCGTTTTGCAAAAAAAATCACTTGACTTTTTGTCAAATTGGTCCTACCATATAAGTACAGTAACTGGTAGGACCAATCTTACTATGTCGCGTATACGCTGAAAAATAGGATATCGGAACCCGCTCATATTTGAAAAGAAAGGAGAGAACTTAAGATGTTCATTCACTTTTTATTAGCGATGCTTCCTATCATCTGGCTGATCATTGCATTAAGCGGATTAAAGATGGCAGGACATGTAGCCTGTCCGATCGCTTTGATCATTACAGTCATTGAAGCACTTTTTTTATGGAAGCAGAAAATTATTGATGTCCTCACAGGAGGGTTAGAAGGATTTGCAATGGCAATCTGGCCAATCTGTCTGGTTATCGTGGCAGCAGTGTTTACTTACAACTTGGTCGTACATACGAAAAACATGGAACTTATTAAAAAAATGCTTACTTCCGTATCAAGAGATAAACGAGTTCTTGTGCTGATCATCGCATGGGGATTTGGAGGATTTATGGAAGGTATGGCAGGATTCGGAACAGCTGTAGCGATTCCAGCAGGAATCCTTTGCGGATTAGGATTTGAACCAATCTTTGCAGCAACTGTTTGCCTGGTAGCCAATACGACACCAGTAGCATTTGGATCCATCGGAATTCCAACGGTTACAGCAGCAAATGTAACAGGATTTAGTCCACATATGACAGCATCTTATGTTGTATTACAACTTGCGATCATGGTAATTCTCGTTCCTTTCCTTGTTGTTTTCATCACAGGAAAACATGAAGGAGCTAAAGGAATTGGTGATTATAAAGAAATTTTATTTATTACATTGATGTCAGGTCTTTCATTCTTAGTACCACAATATCTGACAGCGAAATTTGTAGGAGCTGAACTTCCAGCAGTTATCGGATCTGTATGCAGTATGGCAGTAACGATCATCCTTGCAAAGGTAATGCTGAAAGGTAAGACAAGTAAATTTGATGTAGAAATCGAAGATAATGATGATACTACAATGACAGTAAAAGATGCATTTGTTGCATGGAGCCCATTTATTCTTGTATTACTGTTCTTACTTCTGACTTCAACATTAGTACCAGCGATTCATGATCCATTATCAGCGATCAAATCGAATGTACCAATTTATAGTGGAGAGGGAGCAAGCCCATATACATTTACATGGGTATCAACACCAGGAGTGCTGATCTTGATCGCAGCATTTATTGGAGGACTGATTCAGAAATGTCCAGTTGGTGAGATTTTTGTTGTTTTAGGTAAGACAGTGGTTCAGATGTTTAAGACGATCATCACGATCATGGCAGTACTTGCGACAGCTAAGATCATGGGATACAGCGGAATGACACAGTCTATCGCAGATTTTATCGTACGTGTAACAGGAAGCTTTTATCCATTAGTTGCACCACTGATCGGATCTATCGGAACATTCGTAACAGGAAGTTCTACATCAAGCAGCGTATTATTCTCCAAGTTACAGGCAAGTACAGGAGCAGAATTAAATATCAACCAGATCTGGCTGGTAGCTGCAAATACAGTTGGTAGTACCGCAGGAAAAATCATTTCTCCACAGAGTATCGCAGTAGCGACAGCGGCAACAGCAACGGTAGGAAAAGAAAGTGAAATCTTAACAAAGGTTATCAAATATTTCGTATTATTCTTTATCATCTATGGATTAGTTTGCTACTTTGGAGTCAAATTGATCTGAAAATGATAAAGATAAAAGATATTAAAAAGCTATAAACTTTTAAGGAGGAAGATAAATGAGTGAGTATCAGTATAACAAAGTGACACCAGAGATGATCGAGAAATTCAAAGAGATCGCTCCAAAACGTGTCTTAGTGGGTGATGAGATCAATGAGGATTTCACCCATGATGAGATGGCAATCTACGGAAAAGCTAGACCAGAAGTTTTAGTAGAAGCAACATCAACAGAAGAAGTTGCAGCTGTCGTTAAACTTTGTAATGAAAACAAGGTTCCTGTAACACCAAGTGGTGCAAGAACAGGATTAGTAGGAGGAGCCGTAAGTATCGGTGGCGGTGTTATGATCTCTCTTACAAAGATGAACAAGATCCTTGGATATGACAAAGAAAACTTTGTAGTGAAGATTCAGTCAGGAGTCCTTTTAAATGACCTTGCACAGGATGCAGAAAAACAAGGATTATTATATCCACCAGATCCAGGTGAGAAATTCGCAACAGTCGGTGGAAACGTAGCAACCAACGCTGGTGGTATGAGAGCTGTTAAGTACGGATGTACAAGAGATTATGTACGTGCCATGACAGTTGTATTACCAACAGGTGAAATCGTAAAACTTGGAGCTACTGTATCAAAGACAAGTTCAGGATACAGCTTATTAAACTTAATGATCGGTTCTGAAGGTACTTTAGGTATTATCACAGAACTTACATTAAAAGTAATTCCAGCACCAAAATCAGTGATCAGTCTGATCATTCCTTATGAAAACTTAGAGGATTGTATTGCAACAGTACCACAGTTCTTTATGCATCATCTGGCACCACAGGCTCTGGAATTTATGGAAAAAGAAGTTGTTATGGATACTGAGAAGTTTTTAGGAAAACAGGTATATCCAAAAGAACTAGAAGGAACAGAGATTGGAGCATATTTATTAGCAACATTTGATGGAAATTCTGAAGAACAACTGGAAGATATCATTGAACAGGCATCTGAAGTAGTATTTGAAGCAGGAGCAATTGATGTATTAGTTGCTGATACACCAGCCTTAAAGAAAGATGCATGGGCTGTCCGCGGAGCATTACTTGAGGCAATTGAAGCAGATACTGTACTGTTAGATGAATGTGATGTTGTAGTTCCAACAAATAAGATCGCAGAATTCCTGACATATACAAAATCATTAGAAGCAGAAGCTGATTTCAGAGTGAAGAGTTTTGGACATGCTGGAGACGGTAACTTACATATCTATACATGCAGTAATGACATGGAAGAAGGAGAGTTTAAGAAACAGGTTGCAGTCTTTATGGATAAAGTATATGCAAAAGCAACCGAATTCGGTGGAATGATCTCTGGAGAACATGGAATCGGACATGGAAAGATGGACTACCTAGCAGAATCTCTCGGACCAGTCCAGATGAGGATTATGGAAGGTGTCAAAGAAGTATTTGATCCAAATATGATCTTAAATCCAGGTAAGATCTGCTACAAATTATAATTTTAATAGGAAACGATCAATCAAACATAAACAAGTAACATAAAACATATACAAAGCTTTTTTAAGGTTATTTTAGGAGGATATCAAGATGGCATATTTAATTTCAGAGGAAGCAAAAGACTTATTACAGGATGTACACGAGTTCTGTGAAAACGAAGTAAAAGAACAGTGTAAAGCATACGACGTCAGTGGAGAATGGCCAAAAGAAATTTATGACAAAGCCATTGAAATGCAGTTACATTCATTAGAAGTACCAGAAGAATACGGTGGACCAGGATTATCAAGAGTAGATGTTGCAGCACTGATCGAAGAAATGGCTATCGCAGATGCAGGATTCGCAACAACAATTTCTGCCAGTGGATTAGGAACAAAACCAGTACTGATCGCAGGAAATGAAGAACAGAAAAAACATGTATGCCAGAAGATCATTGATGGTGGATTTGGAGCTTTCTGTTTAACAGAACCAGGAGCAGGATCTGATGCCAGTGCAGGAACAACAACAGCTGTTAAAGATGGAGATGAGTGGGTATTAAATGGAAGAAAATGCTTCATCACAAATGGAGGAATCGCTTCTTTCTATTGTATCACAGCTATGACAGATAAAACAAAAGGTGTCAAAGGAATCTCTATGTTCTTAGTTGATGCTGGAACACCAGGATTAAGCACAGGTAATGAAGAAAATAAAATGGGTATCCGTACATCAAACACATGTGATGTTGTATTAGAAGACTGCCGTATCCCAGCTGCAAACTTAGTTGGAGAAGAAGGAAGAGGATTCTCAATCGCAATGAAGACATTAGACCAGGCAAGAGCTTGGATGGGATGTGTTGCAACAGGTATCGCACAGCGTGGTATCAATGAAGGTATCGCATATGCCAAAGAAAGAGTTCAGTTTGGTAAACCAGTCATCAAAAACCAGGCTATGCAGTTTAAAGTAGCTGATATGGAAATCAAAACAGAAACAGCTCGTCAGATGGTTGCACATGCCTTAACAAAGATGGATATGGGATTACCACATTCCAAAGAAGCAGCAATCGCAAAATGCTATGCATCTGATATCGCAATGGAAGTAGCTTCTGAAGCAATCCAGATGTTCGGTGGATATGGATACAGCAGAGAATATCCAGTTGAAAAATTATTAAGAGATGCTAAGATCTTCCAGATTTTCGAAGGAAGTAACGAAATTCAGAGAATCGTTGTAGCAAATAACACAATCGGAAGATAGAACATAAGAAGGAGTAAGACTATGAACATTTTAGTATGTATCAAACAGGTTCCGGATGATTCTGTAGAAATCCATTTAAATGCAGAAGGAACACCGGATTTAGCAAACGTAACACCTGTTGTAAATGCATTTGACACCTATGCTCTCGAAATGGCAGCACGATTAAAAGAATCCTCTGAAGGAGAAGTAACAGTTGTATGTGTCGGAGAAGATAGTGCAAAGAATTCTCTGAAAAACTGTCTTGCAGTTGGTGCAGATCATGCATTTTTAGTAAGTGATGATGCATTCAAAGGATCTGACACAACAGGAATCGCAAATATCCTAAAAAATGTGATCGCAAAATTAGAAGCAGATAATGGTCAGAAATTTGATCTTGTATTCTGTGGAAAAGAAGCAACAGATGCCGCACTTGGACAGGGTGGTTTAATGTTAGCTGAAGAACTTGGAACAAGTGTGATCACAAATATTACAGAAATCGCTTTAGATGGCGATAAAGTGACAGCAAAACAGGAAACAGAAGAAGGATACCGTACAGTAGAAGCTTCTGCACCATGTGTTGTAACAGTCACAAAACCAGAATATGACCCACGTTACCCAACGATCAAGAATAAAATGGCAGCAAGAAAGAAACCAATCGGCGATATTAAAGAAGCTGATCTTGCTGATCTTGAAAAAGAAAAAGTCGGAGAATCTAATGCAAAGGTTCAGATCGTTAAATTATATGAACCAGCGAAGAAAGAAGCCGGAATCAAGATTCAGGAAGAAACACCAGAAGATTCAGCAATAAAAGCAGTCGCTATGATGGCAGATGCCAAAGTATTCTAGGAAGGGAGAACAAAGGACATGGCACAATGTAAGAATATCATGGTATATGTAGAAACTGCAGAAGGAAATCCAGTCAAAGTTGGATTGGAAATGTTATCTCCAGCCAAGAAACTTGCCGATAAAGTTACGGCAGTTGTTATTGGAGGTGGAGTAGCAGATGCAGCAAAAGAAGTAGCAAAGGCCGGAGCCGATCAGGTCATCTGTGTCGACAGCGAAGATTACAAAGAGTTTAATCTCGATGCATATGCTCAGGTTTTAGTAGAATTAGTAAAAGAAGAAAATCCAGAAGCTGTATTTGTAGGTGGAACACAGGATGGAAAAGATATCGCACCAATTGTTGCAGCAAAATGTAACACAGGATGTGCATCCGATGTATTAGACATCAAAGCAGAAGATGGAGAAGTTATCTATACATGCCCACTTTATGGTGGAACTGTATTAGAAGATGTAAAGATTAAGACAACACCACAGGTAGCAACATTGCGTTCTGGAGCATTCCAGAAAGTGGAAGACCCAACTGAGGGTGAAGTTGTAGCCAAAGAAGTAAAAGTTGCAGATGATGTGATCAAAGCAAAGATTGCAGAAAGTGTAAAAGAAATCGCAGAGACGATCAATCTGGAAGAAGCAGAAGTTATCGTATCTGGTGGACGTGGAATGGGAAGCAAAGAAAACTTTGCATTAGTTGATGATCTTGCAAAACTCTTAGGAGGAGTTGTAGGGGCAACAAGACCAGCCATTGAAGACGGATGGGTATCAAAGATTCATCAGGTTGGACAGTCTGGAAAGATCGTTGCACCAAAATTATATATTGCATGCGGAATCTCTGGAGCTACACAGCACGTATCAGGAATCATGAATTCTGGATACATTGTAGCAATCAACAAAGACGAAGATGCACCAATCTTTGACGTAGCAAATGTAGGAATCGTTGGAGACGTTATGAAAGTGCTTCCTGTTATGATCGAAGAGATCAAGAAGATCAAGGATGCACAATAAATAAATATCTATTTTTAAAATAGCTTGTTTCTATACTTAATGTATATTCACCATTTATAAAAGGTCAGATTATGGCGTATGCCATAGCCTGGCCTTTCTTTCCGTGTATAACTAATAGGAAGAAACTTTTATATATCACGTCCACAATGCCGGTAAAATGCCAGCATATATAATCCGCATAATCCAACAAGTGCATACACAACGCGTGACAGCCAGCTCATATCTCCAAACAAAAATGCAACAAGATCAAATCGGAAGAATCCGATCAATCCCCAGTTTATAGCACCGATGATTGTAAACGTTAAAGCTGTACAATCCAAGCATTTATTTCCCATAATAAAATCAAACCTCCTTGATGTGAAATGTAAAGAATTCCAGTATAGTATTTACAAGAAAAAGGATTTTATGTACAAGATATTAAAAACCTTAAAATACATTTACGTTTTAAAAAAAAGAGAGTATAATACTCATCAAAGACCATGTCTGACTACCGTAAAGGTAAAGGAGGAACAAAGGCATGAAAGTTATTTTTTTAGACGTAGATGGAGTATTGAACTCACAGCAATTATTCGAGAAATGCGAAGATGATCAGCTGGTTTCTGTAGATGAGGATAACATTAAGAATTTAAAAACAATCGTAGATGCAACAGGAGCAAAGATCGTATTATCATCATCCTGGAGATACGGATGGGCAGAACACAGTGATGCTGTGCAGGACTGGTGTCAGATTCTAGTTGACATCTTAGCGAAATACGACCTAAAGATCATAGATAAGACAGAATACCTAAGCAGTGGAAGAAGAGAAGATGAGATTAAAGATTGGCTGGATAAGTGTGAAGAGAAGATTGAAGGTTTTGTCATATTAGATGATGGTGCATATGAATGGCACAGACACGGGTTTGACAAACATCTGGTCAAGACAGATTTTTGTACAGGTGGATTAAGAGAAGAAGATGCAGACAAAGCAATTAAGATCTTAAATAAGAAAAGATTATTCAGCTTTTTCAAAAAATACTAAAGGAGAGTTAACCGATGGATATAAATAAAGTGACGACAGCAATGATCGATTACTATCAAGGTGATCCAAAGAGAATCCAGCATTTCCTGAAAGTACACGCATATGCGAAGCTGATCGGGGAACAGGAAGGATTAGATAAGGGAACTTTAGAGATTCTTGAAGTGGCGGCATTAACACATGATATCGGTATTAAAATAAGTGAAGAAAAATATAACAGCAGTGCAGGAAAATATCAAGAAATCGAAGGACCAGCGATCGCACAGAAGATGTTGGAAGATTTACAGTACGATAAAACAAAGGTAGAAAGAGTCTGTTATCTGATCGGACATCACCATACATATGATCAGATTGACGGTATTGATTATCAGATTCTTGTAGAAGCAGATTTTTTAGTAAATCTTGCAGAAGAACAAAGTTCTAGAGAGACAATTGAGTCCGTAAAAAACAAGATTTTTAAGACAAAAACAGGAATCTGGTTGATAAATAAAATTTTTTGAAAAAAAGCTTGCCAAGACACGGGGAATATGATAAAGTATAGAAGTCGCAGAAATGAGACAACAACTTAATTGCCCAGATAGCTCAGTCGGTAGAGCAGAGGACTGAAAATCCTCGTGTCGCTGGTTCGATTCCGGCTCTGGGCATTGTATGCGGGTGTAGTTCAATGGTAGAACTCCAGCCTTCCAAGCTGATCACGTGGGTTCGATTCCCATCACCCGCTCTTTTATTAAGAAGAATGTTATGCATTCTTCTTTTTTTGCTGAAATTCTTTATTATACCATATTTTTTAAAGCATGGTCAATCGATTTATGTTATGATACAATAATAAAAGAACAAAAATCTGAAACACCAAGTTATAAAGGAGATGCAAAAATGGATTACAACAAACTGGCATTAGAAATGCACGAACAAAACAAAGGTAAGATCGCAGTACGTTCTAAAGTAACAGTAAAGACAAGAGATGACTTAAGTACAGCTTATACACCAGGAGTCGCAGAACCTTGTCGTAAGATCCGTGATAATAAAGAAGAAGTATATCGTTATACAGCAAAAGGTAATTTAGTAGCTGTCGTATCTGACGGAACAGCTGTATTAGGACTTGGAGATATCGGACCAGAAGCAGCAATGCCTGTTATGGAAGGAAAAGCCCTTTTATTTAAAGAATTTGCAGATATCGATGCATTCCCAATCTGTCTTGATACAAAAGATACAGAAGAGATCATCAAAACAGTCAAGAATATCGCACCATGTTTCGGTGGTATCAATTTAGAAGATATTTCCGCACCAAGATGTTTTGAGATTGAAAAACGTTTAAAAGAAGAATTAGATATTCCAGTATTCCATGATGATCAGCATGGAACAGCCATCGTTGTAGCAGCAGGATTATTAAATGCCTTAAAATTTGTCGGAAAGAAAATGGAAGATGCAAACATTGTGATCAATGGAGCAGGATCTGCTGGAATCTCTATCTGTAAACTATTATTACAGTTTGGCGCAGGAAATGTTGTCTTAGTTGACCAGAAAGGTGCATTATGTCCAGGAGAAGATTGGATGAATCCAGCACAGAAAGATATGGCAGAGATCACAAACAAAGAGAAACAGACTGGAACATTAACAGAGATCATCAAAGATAAAGATGTATTTATCGGAGTTTCTGCACCAAATATCGTGACAGCCGAAATGGTATCTACTATGGCAGACGATGCGATCATTTTTGCCATGGCAAATCCAACACCAGAGATCATGCCAGATGAAGCGAAGAAAGGTGGAGCAAGAGTTATCGCAACAGGAAGATCCGATTTCCCTAATCAGATCAATAACGTATTAGTATTCCCAGGAATTTTCAGAGGAGCTCTGGATGCAAGAGCTGGACAGATCACAGAAGAGATGAAGATGGCAGCAGCAAGAGCGATCGCAAGTATCATCAGTGATGATGAGTTAAATGAAGAGTATATCATTCCAGGTGCATTTGATGAAAGAGTCTGCAAAGCAGTAGCCAAAGCTGTTGCAGAAGAAAGCCAGAAATAAATGATAGAATTAAATTAAGTACAAGAGCACTTCTGTTCAAGAAGTATGTTTTATGATATACTATATTGAGTTGTGAGGAAATTTTAGGAGATTTTAGGAGAATTCATTCAATGAAAACAAGCGGAATATTATTGCCAATTTTTAGTTTACCATCAGATTACGGAATTGGATGCTTTTCAAAGGAAGCATACAAATTTGTAGATTTTTTAGAAGAAGCAGGCCAGAAGTACTGGCAGATCCTTCCATTAGGAACGATCGGTGCGGGAAATTCTCCTTATCTTTCGTTTTCAAGTTTTGCAGGAAGTGCATATTATATCGACTTAGAACAGTTACTGGAAGAAGGACTTCTTAAGAAAAAAGAACTCGAATCAATTAAGGAAGAAAACAAGGGCAAAGTTGACTATGAGAAAATCAGAGAAGATCACAGAAAGCTTTTAAGAAAAGCTTATTTCAGATTTCATCCAGATGAAGATTATAAGAAATTTATCAAAGACAATGAATACTGGATCGGGGAATATGCAGAATATATGAGCGAGAAGAAAAGTAAATTCCCAGAAAGTTATTTCTGCTTCTGCCAGTATTATTTCCATAAACAGTGGCTTGCGCTGAAGAAATATGCGAATGACAAAGGAATTCAGATCGTAGGAGATCTTCCATTTTATGTAGCCTTAGATGGAACAGCATTTACATACCACAAAGAATTATTTAAAGTCGATGAAGAAGGAAAGGCAACGGTTGTAGGTGGATGTCCTCCAGATGCATTTGCGGAAGATGGACAGGTATGGTCCAATCCTGTATATGACTGGGAATATCATAAGAAAACAGATTACGAATGGTGGATGAAACGTTTACGTCATAATTTTATGTTATATGATATTTTAAGATTAGACCATTTCAGAGGATTCGATGAATACTTTGAGATTCCAGCAGAAGACGAGACAGCTGTTAATGGAGAATGGGTCAAAGGTCCAGGAATGGATTTCTTTGAAGCAATGAAGAAAGAACTTGGTGAGAAGAAAGTTATCGCAGAGAACTTAGGATTCTTAACAGACAGCGTGCATAAACTTCTAGATGATACAGGATTCCCAGGAATGAATGTTCTGGAATTTGCATTTGGAGCATATGATGACAGCATCTATCTTCCACATAAATACAAAGAAAATAGTGTTGTATACACAGGAACACATGACAATGATACGGTTGTTGGATGGTACGAAACATTATCAGAAGATGATAAGAAATTCTTAGAGCATTATTTAAAATACAGTACGATCGAGAGAACAGGAACTGTACATTTAGACTTGATTTCTCTTGCATTAGAGAGTCGAAGCGATATGGTGATCATCCCACTTCAGGATTATCTTGGATTAGGAAATGAAGCAAGGATCAACACACCATCTACGGTAGGTGGTAACTGGGAGTGGAGAGTGAAAGAAGAGCAGTTAACAGATGAATTAAAAGAACTGATCAGAACACTGACAATAAAATATCGTACAGTTGCAGAAGAGAATGCGAAGAAAGCAGCAAAAGAAGCACAGCAATAGAAGAAATTGATAGAAGAAAAAGGATGAAAGAATTTGGAAAATCTTTCATCCTTTTTTGCATAGAAATAAAGAAATATGCGTATAAAATAATTGATATTAGATTGTATGGAATATGATGACCATATAAAGCAATAAAATTAGCTTGACGACACAAAATCATAGTGTTACAATTTAGTACATAAAAGCGTTGAAGCTTTAAAGCTCAGAAGTTTAAAGCCAAGGAATGCAATCGGGAACGATATTAAGGAGGAGAAAAATATGAGATTAAAGAAAGTCATGGCAACAGGATTAGTTGCTGCATTAGCATTATCCACAATGGTTGGTTGCTCAAGCAAGAAAGGCAGTTCAGACCAGAAGAAGATCGGAGTCGTTCAGTTAGTAGAACACGATGCTTTAGATGCATCTTACAAAGGGTTTAAGGATGGTCTTGAGAAAGCTGGATATAAAGACGGAGACAAGATCAAGATTGAATATAAGAACGCACAGAATGAACAGTCAAATTGCCAGACAATTGCCAAACAATTTGTCACAGATAAGTGCGATCTTGTATTAGCGATCGCAACGCCAGCAGCACAGGCAATGGCCAATGAATCAAAAGATATTCCGATTTTAGTAACAGCTGTTACAGATCCAGTCGATGCCAAACTGGTGAAATCAAATAAAAAACCAGGAACAAACGTATCTGGAACATCAGATTTAACACCAGTAGCAAAACAGATGAATCTATTAAAAGAATTAATTCCAAATGCAAAGAAAGTTGCAATGTTATATTGCTCTGCAGAAGCAAACTCCAAATTCCAGGTAGGACTTGCGAAGAAAGAAGCAAAGAAATTAGGATTAACAACAGTCGATGCAACAGTATCAGAATCCAGTGAGATCCGTCAGGTTGTAGAATCCTTAAAAGGTAAAGTTGATGCAATCTATTCACCAACAGACAACATGATCGCAGCAGGAATCAATACAGTATCCATGGTAGCAAATGAAGCTAAGATTCCATTTATCGTAGCTGAAGAAGGAATGTGTACAGGTGGAGGACTTGCAACATACGGAGTTAACTACTACAAGTTAGGACAGCAGACAGCAAAGCAGGCAGTAAAGATCTTAGAAGGAAAAGCTGAACCAAAAGATATGCCAATTGAATATCAGGAAAATGCGGATCTGATCATCAATAAAGACACAGTAAAGACATTAGGAATTAAGATTCCAGAGAAGTTGAAAAAAGAAGCTAAGATGGTAACAACACAGAAAAAGACAGATAAAGAATAATAAATAAGATTTTCTTGCATGTAAGATTACAAGAAGATCAGGAAGTGTCTTCCGATTTGCGGGAGGCACTTCTGTGCATTTAGAAAAGAGGTAGAAAATGGCATTAATTACAAATCTTTATAGTGCATTAGCCCAAGGAACATTATGGGGAATCATGGCACTGGGAGTTTATATTACATTTAGGATCTTAGATATCGCAGACTTATCCTGCGATGGAACATTTGCACTCGGTGGATGTATCAGTGCAATCCTTATTACAAGGGGAGTCAATCCATTTGTAACATTATTATTTGCACTTGTAGGAGGAATGTTAGCAGGACTTGTTACAGGCTGGCTGCACACGAAACTTATGATTCCTGCGATCTTAGCAGGTATTTTAACAATGATCGCATTATGGTCCGTTAATATCAGAGTTATGGGAGGACCAAATGTTTCATTACTTGGAGAAGACACTGCATTTACAAAGGTAATGGATTTGTTAGGAGTAGATCAGACACTGGCAACATTGGTAGTTGGAGTCATTATTGGAGCCATTGTGATCGCAGCTCTGTACTGGTTTTTTGGAACAGAGATCGGATGTGCACTTAGGGCAACAGGAAACAATGAATTTATGGTACGTGCTTTAGGGGGAAATACAGATACATCCAAAGTTTTAGGACTGGTGATTTCTAATGGACTGATCTCAGTATCGGGAGCTTTAGTAGCCCAGAACCAAGGATACGGAGATATCAAAATGGGAACAGGATCTATTGTAATTGGTCTTGCATCCATTGTAATCGGAGAAGTTATCTTTGGAAAACGTTTTAACTTTGCTTATATCCTTGCATCACTGATCGGAGGAGCAATGGTATATCGTATGATCATCTCACTTGTTTTACATTTCGGATTAAGTACCGATGACATGAAATTATTTACAGCGATCATCGTAGCATTAGCACTCGGTATTCCTGCTCTCAAATCAAAATATTCACACCGCAGGACACCAGCATAGAAAGAGGGGCAAAGTTATGTTAGAAATTAAAAATGTACATAAAACATTTAATAAAGGAACGATCAATGAGAAGAAGGCCTTAAATGGAGTTAATCTTCACTTAGATCCTGGAGACTTCGTAACGATCATCGGAGGAAATGGAGCTGGAAAATCCACAACTCTTAACATGGTAGCAGGAGTCTATCCGATCGATCAAGGAACGATCATTCTAGATGGCAAGGATATCTCAGATCTTCCAGAATACAAACGTGCCTACATGTTAGGAAGAGTCTTCCAGGACCCAATGATGGGAACGGCAGCAGGTATGCAGATTGAAGAGAACATGGCAATGGCAAACCGCCGTGGAAAGAAAAGAGGCCTAAGCTGGGGAATCACAAAAAAAGAAAAAGAAATGTTTAAAGAGAAATTACAAATGCTCGACTTAGGACTGGAAGATCGAATGACATCCAAAGTAGGACTATTATCCGGAGGTCAGAGACAGGCATTGACACTGCTTATGGCAACACTTAAGAAACCAAGTCTGCTGTTATTAGACGAACACACAGCAGCCCTAGACCCAAAGACTGCGAAGAAAGTACTAGACATCACAGAGAAGATCGTAGCCAGAGATAATCTTACAACAATGATGGTAACACATAATATGAAAGATGCGATCAATATCGGAAACCGCCTGATCATGATGAGTGATGGAAAGATCATTTATGATGTGAAAGGGGAAGAAAAGAAGAAACTTAAGGTAGCAGATCTGTTGCAGAAATTCGAAGAAGCCAGCGGTGGAGAATTTGCAAACGATAGAATGTTGTTATCTTAAAATTTTAATTTTTGTAGTTGGCCAACTGTAGATTTTGAGTATATGATAAAAAATAAATAAACAATTGGAAGAGCAGCTAGAGAATTTTCCTCACGTTTTTTACAGATCGCTGATCCGCCGGCTTTCCTTGCGAACTCGCCTTCAAAGGTAATTAAAACCAGAACTCTTTGAGGCTCAGACAGCGCACCAAGCCGGCTGCGAATCCGTAAAAAACGTGGCAAAATTCTAATGCTGCTCTTCCAATTGTTTATTTATTTTTTATCATATACCAGAAGTCTAAAGTGTGGACAATTACAAGATTGGAAAACTTAAGTGGTGTGTATGTTGAGTGTTATCGTTTTTCAATTTTTGTAGTGACAGACAGTGTTTATTATAAATACCAATACCGTTTAACATACACACTGTGTAGTGATTTGAATAGCGTTTCGTTGTATGAGTCAGAAAGAACAAGAGAAGAAATATTTATAAGAATAAAGGGTGACAACATGAGCACTTTTTGAATGCGTTTTTTACAAATTCGCAGCGCCCTGTGGTTGATTGTCTGACCGCAGCTGCGGGCATTTTGGCTCGCAGCCAGGAAGTTATCAAAGGAACAGGCGCGGATCAGCGATTTGTAAA
>JABLTT010040157.1_pt1 | contig 48604 bp, 54 predicted proteins | sample 7160061 | NCBI WGS metagenome assembly JABLTT01 (sample SAMN14651232, study PRJNA627086) | human gut metagenome | isolation source: feces | host: Homo sapiens
GAATGAGAAATTTGACTATTGCCCTGAATGCAATGCAAAATTAACCAATAAGTGCGATAGTTGTAATAAATATTTACCGGATAGTGCAACTGACACTTGTCCGTATTGCGGTGAAAGTCTAAAGACAAAGGTTGGAGAAATACCAGAATCTAAAAAATCTTCAGATGAAAAACAACAATACTCAAAATGCCCTAATTGTGAAAAAAGTCTAAAGGATATGAAAGATATTGATAATTGTCCATACTGTGGTTTTGAACTTACTCATATAACAAATAAACTCACCGAATGTCAATATTGTCACCGTAGTTTAGATGGAATGGAGCATATAGGCGATAAGTGTCCGTATTGTGGTAAAAAAATTAACTAAGGAGGAAATGAAGATGAATGAATTAACATTTTTTTTAATTGTTTTTATATTATGTATCGTAGGAACAGGTGTCGGTATAATTTTATTAATTAATGGTGAGGAATTAGGCTTATATCTCTTGTTTTTTGCTATAGTTTTGGGAAGTCTTTCTGGAATAGAGTATTTCCACAATAATAAAGTTGAATATTGTCCTACCTGTCATTATGAATATAGGGTAATTGATGACTATGATTATTGCCCTCGATGTAATACGAAATTAACCAATAAGTGTGATAGTTGTAATAAATATTTACCGGATAGTGCAACTGATACTTGTCCATATTGTGGAGCAGAAATCAAGCCAAAAGTTGGCGAGCAACCATCATCGGAAGGTTCTTCAGAACAAAATGCGGAAAAGAAAAATGAATGCCCTGAATGTCACCATAGTTTTGAAGGAATGAATTACATAAAGGATATATGTCCGTTCTGCGGTAAAGAAATTAACTAAGGAGGTATTGAACAATGTATATATTATTTATATTAATTTTAATGATAACTGTTTTTTCAATAGCAACGTATGTTGTAATGTGCATAGAGCTAAAGCGGCTCTATGATTTGATAAAGATTATGTCAGAAAAACAAATTGAGCTTACATCAAAAGGGATAGTTAATCAGCAATGTACAACGCAAATGGAGTGTGATGGTTTTCGGAGCAATAGGTGCAATAATGGCTTTGTAGAAAAAGATAAAAAAATGTAGAAAATGAGCTTGACATACATTTCTAAATATGGTATAATATAGTTAGAAAAAGAAAGATAAGAGCTTGAAAGGAGCGATTAATATGAAGAAGATATTAGCAGTTGTGTTATCGGTTGCAGCATTGGTTAGTGCGTCATCGGCAGCTATGGCAGCATCGTATACTGATGTACCGGAAAATGCGTGGTATACAGGCTATGTAAATAAAATTTCTGAACTTAAAGGTTTTGCCGGATATGAGGATAATACATTCCGCCCGGATAATCAGATTACTCAAGAGGAATTTGTGAAAACGGTTGTTGCTTTGACAGTCGGTGAGCAACCGGAGGCAACAGGCGAGAATACAGAGCCTAAGCGTTCTTGGAAGAACTGTTGGGACAGCTGGGCTCAGCCGTATCTTAATAAGGCTATGGAAATGGGACTTATAACAAAAGAAGATACAGATTTCCGTTATAACGGTTTGCCTTGCACTCGTGGCAATATGGCAAAGATAGCAACAAGAGCATTTGAATATCTGAAAGAAGAAAAGATTGCCGATACATCTGCATATGCGGCGAAGTTGAAAGATTATGCCAACATCGAGGACAAGTATAAGTCATATGTTTTACAAGCATACGGTAAAGGCATTATAAGCGGCTATGAGGACGGAACGTTCCGAGCAGACGGTATTTTAACAAGAGCCGAGGCATCATCGGTGCTTGTAAGATTAATTGATAAAACAGAACGTCCTAATGCTGATGAAACGTTATATGATTACTTCGGAAGAAAAGTTACATTTACAGAGCCTTTGAGAACTGATGTTCCGGAACAGTATCAAGTGAGCATTGCAGACCACGATGTTATATCACAAGCAAACTATAACGAATCTGTACAGTTGGGTGGAACTCCTTCTGATTATTGCCTAAGTCGTTCAAAGGCTATGATGTTTGAAGATTTGGTATTGCAGTCAATAAGATATGATGGAGATACAGTAACTCTTACAGTTCCTGATTATCTTCCTGAAAGTCAAAGATGGGTAATTGGTATTGTTTATTGGGATAATGATAAAGATTATGATTTATCAAACAGAAAAAAAATATCGATTACAGAACCCGGTAAATATTCGTACTCTGGTATTAATTTGCTTTACAACATAGGAATAGAAGTAAAACCAAAAGAATCAGATTCATTTACTTCATATGTTGAAGTGACCTGTCATAAACCGCTTTCGTTAGAAAGATTAGATAAGCCTGAAGTATCATTCAATAATATGCATACTAATTTTGAATGGGTACAAGGTCAAGGATATAAAGATTATATCAAAGATTTTGATGGTGAAATAGCATATCCGGTTGAATGGTAATATAGGAAAGATTAAGAGGAAATTAAAATGTTATATAAGATAATTGCGGTAAACAAAGATGGTTCTACTTATAAGCATGAGGAAATTGTGGAATCTGATAGTGAGTATTCCGCTTTGCGAAGTATGTTATATCAAAATAAATTATATCATAATTTAGACTTGTCAAATTGTGAATTGACTGCGACTCCGGTTACAATTAAATCAATCACATTCGTTGATAATAGTGAATATGATCCCGATAAATGTAGGAATGGAGGGGCTTATTCATTTTGGTGTAAATATATAAGAGAAAAATCTAATTCTGATAAATGGATTCGCAAATGTGGAACGAGTGCTGATTTTGCATATTGTGAACGCTGTGGTACTTTCAATCATAGTACATATGAATGTGATAATGATGAATATATTATAACAACTGATGAATTATTATATAAAATGGTTAACTACAAAGAAGATGATGAACATTTTGTGAATATAAGTTATTGTGAATGTTAGAATGGCAGGGAATATATTATTGACAAAATGAAATAATAGATATATAATGATAATAGAAAAAGGCAAGACCTCAAACGGTTCATGCCCAACAATAAACAAACTATTTAAAAATCAATAGCCGTCTTTGGTGGTTCAAAGGCGGCTATTGTGCGTTTATAGCGAAAGTTATCAAGAAAATGATAACAACTAAAATTGCAACAAGCAATTTCTTTGCCATATGTAGCAATATGCTTACTTTTCATAAGCATTCCCCCTTTCATAGACTCGGCATAAAGCCTGTGAATATAAAAGTGGGCATAACCGCCGGTGTAAACACCGTTAAGAAGTCTTACCTTTAATATCGGATTGCTCCGACACAGATATTATATATCAAAAAAATACAAGATTCAACATTATTTATCAAAAGTTATATAAATGTAAAGAGTGTAGTAGTTACTGCACTCTTTTTTAGTATAAGGAAAGGAATTTGAATAATGAAAGGATACAAAGTATTTAATTCAGATTGGACATGTAGAGGTTATCAATACGAAGTCGGAAAGACTTATGAGATGGCAGAAAGTCCAAAGTGTTATGAAATGGGATTTCATTTTTGTAAAAGACTGGTAGATTGCTTTAATTATTATAATTTTGACCCAAACAACAAGGTCGCTGAAATTGAGGCAATAGGAGAAATTGATTTTGATGATACCAACTCTAAGTGTTGTACAAACAAGATTGTGATTTTAAAAGAATTGACTTGGGCTGAAGTGTTAGATATGTGTAATACTGGAAAAGGAAATTCTGGTAAGCGTAACAGCGGAAATTATAACAGCGGAGATTATAATTGCGGAGATTCTAACAGCGGAAATTATAACAGCGGGCATTGTAATAGTGGACATCATAATACCGGAGATTATAATAGTGGAGAGAATAATAGTGGAGGTTATAACAGCGGAAATTATAACAGCGGAGATTATAATAGTGGACATTATAATAGTGGACATCATAATACCGGAGACGGCAACTGTGGAAATTATAATAGTAGAGAGAATAATTGTGGAGATTATAATTGCGGAGATTCTAACAGCGGAAATTATAACAGCGGGCATTGTAATAGTGGACATCATAATACCGGAGATTATAATAGTGGACATTATAATAGCGGAAATCATAACAGTGGATATTGTAATACCAATACTCCTAAAGTTAGAATGTTTAATCATGTAACGGATTTTGATTTTGATGATAAAACTATAACAAGATTTGAAAATATTTTATTTAATTGCCCACAATCATATAAATATTCGGATTTTATTTCCATAAGCGATATGAGTGAAGATGAAATTATTAGACATCCTGAGTGTAAAATTATTGGTGGATATGTCAAAACAATAATATTTGAAGTGGATAAACAAAAATGGTGGGATGAAAGAGTCAGTGATGATGATAAAAAATTTATTAAGTCGTTGCCATATTTTGATGCAGAAATATTTTATGAATGTGTTGGCATAAGAATTAAATAATATATAAGTACAATTTAATAGTAAAGATGAAATGGAGCCGTAAGGCTCTTTTTTAGTGAAATGAAAGTGAAAACAGTATTGACATAAAACAAAAATATGGTAGAATGGTGGGTGAAGAAGTTTGAAATGTGTAAAACGCAGCTTATCAAAAAGAATTGACAAATCATATAATGATAAGTTTTATAGTGATAATAAAAAACTTATGAATATTCTTCGTGATGGAGAACAATATGGGAAAAAGCAACCTCATCAAGAATATGCACAAGCTGCATTAAAAGAATTTTATAAAAAACTAAAATCAACAAGTGAACGAAAAGAATATATAAATAGAGGAAGTCATTTGTCATATATGTTTTTGCTTGTAAGTGTAAAACACGCATTTATGAAAACGGATTATATATGGGCGTGCCACGAATTGCAAGACATATTGCATTATGAGGATATATTTCAGAACAGGATAAAATGTAATGTATTGAGTTTGCTTGAGGAATATATAGAAACGGGGTAGAGTTATGTTGTTTGATAAACTCTTTAAATATAAAAAGAATACTGTTGCAGATATTGAAAATAAAAAAAGAAATCAATTTGAAAAAGCAATACAGACAGCCGAACTGTATTTGAGTTGTAATGAATACAGTATTGAAGAAAAAAAGACAATATTGACTTATATGATGGACGTAATAAAAAGAGATATTCAAAGCGAATATATTGCAGATTTGTTCTATAACGATGAATCAAAAAAAATCTCTCTTGAATTTGTTCCTACATTATATTTTGATAAAGACGGCATAAAACATTATCTTGAGTTTTCGGAATGTCAAGAAGTTTCATTGAAAGATAATTATGTAATAACATTTCCTTGGAATTGCGGCAGGATGGGTGATAATATATTAAATATAATAAAAAACGGATTTAAGAATTACCCTATTAATCATATTGTATATTACTATAAAGAATTAAATATATGCCAAGTGATGAACGGAAACCATTCTATTGCGGCAGGAGTATACACAGAAAAGGGAACTGTTTTAGCAAAGATAGTAGATATGAAACCATTGTTTGAAAATTTAAAGACAGATGGAGCATACTATTATAGTATTCATAACAATACAATTATTGAAAAAGTGCAAGATTTTCGTATTGCCGTTATATTTGAAATAGCAAAAATGAAATATAAGTTGGAAAATGAATTAGAGCCGTAAGGCTCTTTTTTAGTACCGGAAAGGAATTAAAATAATGAATATAGTTTTTGAGTTGATACCTATAATAATAACAGTATTTTTGATTTTTAAGGGCAATAAAATTAAAGAATATCTGCTTAATTTATCTATTGAGAATAAGTTAGAAAAAAAATTTAAAAATGTAGACGCACCTATGCAAGTGTTATTTTCAATTTTATTGCTTATAGTAATATTTGCCGGCGAAACATATATTTTAACGAATGGTTCAAATATCATAGAAATTATTATATCGTTGGTAATAACATTGGTTAGTGTTTTAAATATATTTTGGTGGAATGAAAATTATTATTTTTAAAAATTGACATTTATGTTTGCTGAAGGTATAATGATTAAGGGTGATTTACATGATTAAAGATACGATTGTACTAATATTGTGCATAATAATTTATTTTGGTTGTTTAATAGAACTAATAAGAATAAAAGTGTGTAAAATTAACATTAATGACTATTTTTATTGTGCGTTAAATAACAAAATATATATGAAAAGTAGTATGATAAGCAAAAAAAAGTGGAAAAGCTTAAAACGTGAGGAAAATAAAGAACGTATCTTTGATGGTTTTGATAAATTAGCAGAAAATAAAATTTACAAATTAATAACACATAAGGCTATGATATATAGGCTAATGGCATGTGAAGAACTTGGGTACATAACAATAATTAAAATAAAAAAACATGTATTTCCTAAGAATATTGGGAAATTAGAAAAACAGTTGGGAGCAAAAAAAGTAAATAAAAAGTTGAAGAATGTGTATTTTGTAAAGATAAAAACTACAAAAAATATTAAAAATTACAATATAAATGAACTGAAAAAAGTCTATTATAAAATATGTAGGAAGAAACTTGAAATAAAGGAGCCGTAAGGCTCTTTTTTAGTGCAAGAAAGGGTGATTATATTGAAAAGAAAAACAATAATATTTTTAACAATGGTGTTGACCGTAATATTTTCGGCCATAACCTCAAGCTTGATTGTGAATGCGGATGAGCTTGACGGATACACGAAAGTGGATTGGTCTTGGAACAGAGATATGGAAACCACCGATGCTAATTCTGTAATAGTAGGCGGAAATATTCCGTTTTGGCGATATGTAAATAAAACATCTCCGGCAAATAATAATGCGATATGGAAAAGTATATACGGTGACGAATTATCAGATGATGATGTTACAAAAATATGGTTGGGTGATATAGATAAACGATATGTAGTAGCAAGTGTTGATGTTGCAAACATTCCTGATGAAAATATACGTCAATACATATACGACCATATAGACGAAGATTTACCTGATTTGAAATTCAAATTTGATATTGATGCGGATGTTGAAGGGAATTCAAATTTAGATAAAGCGAAAACACTTTTTGATGGTGATATAGGTTATCGTGTATATCGTGACGGTGACACTTGCCGAATCGAAATAAAATTCAGCCCTAAATTTTATTTGACAGATAATAAAGATAATTCGAGTGACGAGCCGTATCTTCCATATATGCCACATAAACCACTACCTAAAGCACGTTATCCATATAGCTCCGTTATATTCTCTATGTGGGGATATGAAGGCGGCTCTAACGAGCATTACGGAGCTTTGGAAGTGGTTGAGGGTAATGATCCTAAATATATTTACGGCCAAAGCTTTGGTTACGGTGATATATTAGAAAAAGGAAAAATACCGAACAATATGGTTTATCCAAACTTTGAGGCAGGAGAAATAAATCAAGAGGGAACGTGGGCAGGTACAGTTGAAAGTGATACTCTCGACAGTAACCTTATTCGTATCGGACAGCAATTTAAAAAGAGAAATGATTCTTGGTACTACAGCTACGGCGGAGCAGTCGGTTATAATTTTAAGTTTCCGTTTAAAGTTTCTCTTGCAGTTGACAACAGTATGAAAATCACAAAGCGTATTATTAATTATGTAACAGGTGATGTAATACTTGAGAATACAGATAGTTTTGCTTATGGCAGTAGCTCAGTAGGTAAAATGTACGTCTTGGCGGATAAGTCGGGATATGCGTATGTTGACAATGATATGAATTTTGATGTAGGCTATGCGTATAACCACTTCGATGTTAAGCGTGCTGACACAAATGAAATATTGGGTGTTGATTCAAGTATTTTTGCTAATGTAGCCTTTGACCCAAATATAAAGCACAAAATTCTTGATGTATATGTTACACCACTGCCTGTTGAATCAAAATTGATTGTAAGATACGTTGATATAGACACAGGCGAGGACATAAAGACAGAAGAAGTTAAAGGTAAAGTATTAACGACACCTGATGATGAAGATATAATTAAATACACGATTGACCCGCCTAAGCCACAGGTGATTGTTAAGAAGTATGTCGTTGAAGATTTAACCGGCAGAATCGAAGAAGAAAAAGAAAATCCTGATCCTGATGTTTCGGTTCGTGTTTCGGGAACTAAGCCTATTTTGGTTTTGATTATAAGTTGTACCAAAGACAACGGCGGTGGAGGTGATGACATTAGTCCGACACCAACGCCGACACCAAAACCAAACGATGATAACAACGGTGACGATGAGCCGGCAACAACTCCGATTGATCCGCCTATGTGCGACAGTGAAGAAAATACAATACAATGGGAGGAACGAGAGAAACACAGTTACACAGGCAGTGACAATAAGAAACATACTTGTTACCACTATTATGTGTATGAGGCTAAATTAAAAGTAGATAGTGTTGATGTATCACCAACAACACTTAAAAGCGGATATGGTGTTACAACCGACATATCTACAAGTGTAAGTTACAGACAAGTGGCAAAATATAAAGAGGGTAATTGCGATCACAGATTAAGTACATCAAGAACACCGACATCAAAACCAAAGCCACCTACAAAAGCAGCAGTAAGAATGGGATGGACAACACATACCTTTGGCGGTGATTTCATTCAAGACAGTACTGTATTGCTTGACAAAGTATCCGGTAACAGTACAACAGCTAAATTTTCTGCACCGACAAATAGTGCTGTAGGTCAGAAAATGATATATACAGATATATATTTAAGCGGTACGGGGAGTGAGCCAAGACGTCACGTAATCGCATTTGATATATACGGAGGAGGTGTTGACGGTACTCAATGGTGTACAACTGTTACCAAAGAACTTGTTATCAACGGTGATATGTACGAAGATGCCGGAACTACATCAACATATTAATATTTTGCTTTAGGAAACACATTGCTTTATAAAAAGTGATGTGTTTTTTTATTACAGAAAAATGAAAGGAAGGTGATTATATGCCGCCTATTGATCCAAAACTTGTAAAAATGATAATCGAGGCAGTGGCAAAGATTGTTGAAGAAATCAAGGAAAAGCATTTAATATCAAAAATAGTGTTGGCAAGTGCAGTTGTAGTTTCTCTTTTGTTTTTCCCGATATATGTAATATCGCATCCGCTTGAGGCGTTGAGCATTGCAAGAGGTGACAGTGAAGTTACAGAAGAATATTTAGGATATATCGCCGGAAAATACGAAACAGGAACATCCGATCCGGCATTTATAAGTTCCGGTGAAGGTGATTATGGTGGAGTGAGTTATGGCATTCCGCAATTCCCATCAAGAGGTGGGATGGTTAAAAGTTTTACTAACTGGCTTGCAGAACAAGATGAGGAGTTAGGCAGTCTGTTTAATGGATTAACGCAGAATACAACTGCATTTAATGACGCTTGGAAAAAAGCCGCAGAGATAAGCAAAAGTAAATTTGCAGGTTTTCAGCTTACATATTCACATCAAATAGATGTGAAACCGTTAGTAGAAAAATGTCTTAGTCAATTAGATATAGACTTTAATCGCTCGCGATGTTTGCAAGAATTGATAATATCAACAGGACAGCAATACGGACCGAATACATCTGTAATAAGAAAATCAGGTGTTACATCAGATATGGATGATGAAACTATTATAAAAAAAATATATGCCTATAAACGAAATACAGTAGGGTCATATTTTTCAGGGTCAAGCGGTGGGGTGCAAAGTAGTTTGAGAAATCACAGATTTGTTGATGAAGAAAAAGATTTGTTGGCTATTGTCGGACAACCACCGCTTGGTATTATCGGTGAAGAGGAGGGAGGAATATCAACCGGATATAACTTACCTCGTGATCCCGGATATGGAGCATTAAAGAAATTCCTTATGGCTTGGACTATTGATTCAGACGGAAATATAACAGAAAATAAAGATATTGAAGAGTCTGTTGCATTATCGGGTGAACCATACAATGGTACAGATGTTCCGTTATATCTTCAAGGTAGTTATGGTAACTATAGCTATGGAACAGGAACTATTGCAACATCAGGTTGTGGTCCGACATCGATGGCGATGGTAGCTACTCTTTTAACAAAAACGGTTGTATCACCTGTAGACACTGCAAAATGGTCGGAACAACATGGATATAAAGTTTCAGAAGGAACGGCATGGGCATTTTTTCCAAGCTATTCATCGGCTATAGGAATATCGTGTGATGTTGTATCAAACACCTCAAGTAATATTGTAAATTGTCTTAAAGCAGGAAAGATTATGATTTTAAGTATGAATCCCGGTCACTTTACGAAGAGTGGACATTTCATTGTATTAAGAGGTATAACATCTGACGGTAAGATATTGGTCAATGATCCGGCAAGCACAGAAAGAACTAACCAAACATGGGATGTAGGAACGGTTGCCAGCGAATCGGCTCAAGCGTGGGCATTCAGTAATTAAATATGGAGGTATAAAAAATGGACAGACAGAAAAAATTATTGCAGTTATTGGGTTTAATAGTAATATTGATTTCGGTATTGATATATTACGGATATAACCACATGAATAAAAAGAGCGATAATACAACAGATAACAATGTCAGTGTGACAGAAACTGTTGTACCGACAGCAACGAATATTGCAGAAGAAGATAGTAACGGTAACAAAAACAATACGGTGAAGCAGTCAACGGATAAACCTGCTATTTCTGAATCGAATACCACCAATAATACATCATCAAATAATGATAATACAAATTCAGCAAAGGCAGATGAGTATTATGATGACCTAAATAACAGTGATGGCGTACATACTGTCCCGGAGGGTGAAGATGAAACAGAAACAGTTGACGGTATTGAAGTAATTAAAAATCCTAAGGAGGGAGTGCAGTAGTATGGGAATGGTACAAGTATTGCATTATTACTGCAAAAGACGGCGAGCCGAGCTATTAAATGATATTACATTTAAAAAAGGAATATCGTGCCAAATACAAACAGATTTTTTGGACATATCGGATATTGTAAAAGAACTGACAAATAAAAATCACATTGATTGTGTAGCTATTGATGAAGATTTGTTCGGTATTGGTGATATTGAAGATATAATATCAAAACTTGAAGTTTTAAAATTCGTTACGGATGAAACGAAAATATTAATTATAGCGTTAGACCGTATGCGTAATGATGAAATGATACAGGGAATTCAAAAAAGCGGAGTAGTTGACTATATAATCACAAAAGAAATGATAGATGATTTTGATGATGTAATATCAAAATTTTTTGACGGTACAATAACAGAAAATGAAAAGATATTATATACACCGTCAAATAACGAAGATTATGACGTTGATGATATTTCGGAAGAAAGTGGTGTGCAATCAGAAATTTATTCTTCTGATATTGAAGATAACAGTACATCAGAGGAAGATTATCAAGGCGAATATTCTGAAACAGAGTATAACGATAATACCGAAAATGTTGCTGAGCAAAAAACAATTATTTCAAATAGTCAAAGTAATATATTCAGTAGGATGAAAGAAAGTTTTCAGCAGAATAAAGTGAGTGAAGATGTTCCGAGCATAGCGGAAGTTCCTGAAGATAGGATGATTACGATTGGCATATGCGGTTTACAATCACATATAGGTGTAACTCATCACGCATTGGCTATGGCTCAAGCACTGAGTGAACAATATAAATACGTATGCTATAAAGAATGTAATACGCATGACATTTACAATGTGTTGCAGAATAGTAGCCTGAAAAAAACAATGCCGGGATATATCAGAATAATGAATGTTGATATTTTCAATAAAAATGCAGATGTAGAGGAATATTCTGATAAATATAAATTCTGTATAATGGATTTTGGAACAATTAATGAGTGTACACAAGCAGAATTTTTTGAAACAGATATTCCTATTATAATTGCCGGAATAAAAGATTGGGAATTTAATAACTTTATGGGTGCATATTCGCAAGGAATTTTAGATAAAGCAAATGTAGTAATTAATTTCTTCCCCAAAAAAGAACAGTCAGATTTACAAAATGCTTTTTCAGATTTAAAAATATTTTTTGCGGATTATGCACCTGAAGTATTTGAACCAATACCAAATATTTCAATGTACAATCAAATTATAAATACAAGTCTATCGGAGGTTTAATTTAATGAAAAGTATAACAAATATTTTTAAAAACAAAATTGTTGTTGCGGTCATATGTTTTGTAATTGCAATGATAATCGCATTTATCATTGTACCGTCAAAGAACCATGACGGTGAACGTGTGAATGTTATTAAAGTAACTAAGACTATATCTGCGAACACAAAAATAACAGATGATATGCTGAAAGAAGTTAATGTTGAATATGACAGTGTCCCAAGTGAAGCAATAAGAAGTAAGAGCGATATTGTAGACAAATACGCTAAGTCAACAATATATCCATCGGATTTTATAACACAGGAAAAATTAAGTGTTATTGATACTTCGAGTAATTTGTATTCATTAAAAGACGGAGAAACTGCTGTCAGTGTTACAATGAAAACTTTATCAAAGTCAGTGAGTGGTAAAATTTTAATCGGTGATGCAGTTCAACTATACGGATATGACACACAGGAAAAAGAAATCAATCCAGATAGCGGGCAATGGTACTTTGAAGTTTTGGCGATTGATAATGCCAAAAGCGAAAATGTATCCGGTGCAAACTTAAATGAACTTTCAGACATTGTTCCGGCGTCTATTACGGTGAAAGCAACATCAGAAGAACAAGTAAAAAGTATTGTGAATATGGAAAACAATAACGACGTTCAGGTTGTATTTGCCGGACGTGGAGAAGAAGCAAAAAAGCTACTTAACAGATAATCATGGAGGTAAGAAAATGAACGGAAAGATTATTGCGGTATGCGGTGGAAATGGTGTAGGAAAATCAACAATATGCACTAATTTAGCAACAGTCTTGAGTGAAGATAAGATAGTAATATTATTTGCTCCACGAACAGACTATCCATCAATTCAATCTTTTTTTGATATGAATATCGCAGAAAATAAAAGTTTAAAAAAATTGTATGATGATATGTCTATTGAAGAATCAGTCGATATAAAAGAATATCTTGTACAGTATAAAAATAGCAATATATTTATTTTATCTGCACCCGATACAACCAATGTATTGACATTCGCAGATAATAAAATATTGCCGGAGCAGAACAAATGTATAAATATGCTGATAGCACTTCAAAGAATGTGCGACTATCTAATTATTGATTGTGATACCAATGTAACAAATCATGTATCTGCGTGGGGACTTAACTATGCTGATATGGTGATTAATGTTATGAAACCTACGCAACAGGGATTACGAATAGCAAATGCTTATCAGGGATATTTCAGTGAAATATGGCGAGGCAAAGTAGTCAACGTTGTAAATGCCGACAAGAATTACATAGGTATATCAGATTTTGAAAAAGCATTAGATGTGCCGGTAAAATTTGATATAGAACTTCCGTATGATGAACAGGTTGAATTATCTGAAAATACTGGAGTGCCGATAATTAATGAATATCATAAGGTCAAGCTATTTGGTGGCAATTATAAAAAAGCGTTTATGGAACTGGTTGATATAATCTTAACAGATAATGAGGAATAAAGGAGATTTAAAATGGAAGGTATAACTAACGAATTAATAATTAATGCATTGTCGCAGGATACAGAAAGTATGATAATGAAGGCATTGCTACCTGTAATAGCTATTATGGCGGTGATTGTCGCTATAAACTATATCTTATCGGCAATAGGATATGTAAAGATATTTCAGAAAGCAAATATTGATAATCCGATTGCTAAGGGAATGATACCGGTATGGAATACGTTTACTGCGTTTCAAATGACAGATAACTTAAATATGTTTTGGATATTAATTGGAGTTTCTGTAGTAAGTTCAGTAATATCAACTATTCCGGTAATATCGTCATTAACTATTGTTGGTTCAATATCTGCATTATACATTGTAATACTTCAAGAACATAAGCTATCTAAAGCATTTGGGCATGGAGCAGGATATACAGTTGGTTTAGTTCTACTACGACCGATATTTATGTTGATTTTAGGTTGTGGCAGTTCGCAATATGAAGAATAGATAGTAGTATTTGTCAAGAAAAAAGATAACTCTAACAAGGAGAATTAAAAATGAAAAGCAAAAGGAAAAAACAATTTTTGGAAAGCATTGTTTTATTTGTTTTGATATTTATATTAACTGCTTGTGCAAAATGTATTAATGTCGAAATGTCTACAGTAAAAGTCAAAGTCATAGCTGAATATTATAGAGCAGCATATATGACACCAATATATAATAATGGTTATACTACTATAATTAGTACCCCGGCAATGTATAAAATTGTTGTAGAATATGATGGTCAACATTATGATTTTGATGATTCAAGGACTTATTATGAATACTCCAGTAAAAAAGGCGAATATGTAAATGCTACATTACGCACAAAGTATTTTGATGATGGGACTATAAGTCAGAAGATTATAAGCCTTGAATAAGTAAATACGGTAAAGATATTAACTGTAACATTTGAGTTGCCGTTGTTTCTATTATTAAATTAAAGAGGGTGATAGTCAATGAATGAAAATATCACATTGAGAGGAGGTGAAATTCGTGAATAAGGTAGAACTAATAGGACGTCTTACACATGACGTCGAAATGCGTCAAACTCCGAACGGTGTTTCGCTTGCGAGATTTTCAATAGCAGTAACAAGACGATTCAAAAATTCAAACGGTGAATATGACGCAGATTTTATCAACTGTGTTGCATGGCGTCAGACAGGAGAATTTATTGCAAACCATTTTCAAAAAGGTGGTATGATTGCAGTGGTCGGAAGTATCCAATCAAGAAGTTGGGATGGCAACGATGGTAAAAAGCAATATGCAACAGAAGTTGTGGTTGATGAAGTATATTTCACCGGAGCTAAAAAACAAAATAACAATAATCAACAGCAAACACCACCGCAGGATAATTCAGATTATTATCCTGATCCTGATTTCCCTGAATTGGATTATCCTGATGAATCGGTTTAACGTTACAATAAAAAAATGTGAGGAAGTGATATAGTTGGACGTACAAAGTTATATGTACGACATGAGTCGGCAAGTGAATAAAAAAGAAAACGATGAACAAACACCGGAAAGAAAGATTGAAAAAAAATCATATAATGATATTTTAGAATATGTCAGAAAAGAAATATCAAAAAATCACGCCAGTGAACTTGCAGAAATAATTACCGATCCGGAAGCTCAAGTTGTACTTCGTGACCGAATTGTTCATTATCTAAATGCCGGAAGTTTTACTTGTGCTGAAGATATGAATTTTCAGCAACTTGTGAACAAAATTCATGAGGATATGTCAAGCTTTGGTGTCATTACACAATACATATATGACAAAGATGTTGAGGAAATCAACATCAATGCATGGAATGATATTGAGGTTATTTATCCTACCGGACTTGTAAAGCTTGATGAAACGTTTGCTTCACCGCAACAAGCAACAGATATAGTGCAAAAAATGTGTGCCTATGGCGGTATTCGTCTTGATGAATCACAACCCGTTCAAGATAGTTATATTTCAAAGGGTGTACGTTGCAGTGCTATTATGCGTCCTGTTGTGGATAGAGAAATAGGTGTATCAGCGTCAATACGTCGTCAGAAAACAGTTGCAATTACTCGTGATAATCTACTTAAAAGCAATACTGCATTAGCCGAAGAACTTGATTTTTTGACTATATGCGTGAACAGTGGTGTATCAGTCGGTTATGCCGGCGGTACAGGAAGTGGTAAGACGACGGATATGGGCGTTCTGCTTAAAAATATTCCGTATGATAAACGTATTTACAGTATTGAGGATAGCCGAGAGTTAGACCTCATTGCAAAAGACGATAACGGCAAAGTATTAAATCGTGTTATTCATACGGTAACACGTCCACACGAAGATCCTAAAAGTAATGTGGATGCAGAGTTACTTTTAAAGGAAGCATTAAGACAACACCCTGATATAATTGTTCCGGCGGAAATGCGTGGAAGTGAGGCATGGACTGCGGTAAACGCCGGATTGACAGGTCATACGATTGTTACTTCGGTTCATGCAAATTCAGCTGAAGAGGCATACGAACGTATCTTCATGTTATGTCTTGAGAAAAACGCAAATATGACTGAAAAAATGTTAATGCGTCAGATATTAAAAGCATTTCCGGTTATGGTATTCAAAAAACAGCTTAGTGACGGCTCAAGAAAGATTATGTCTATCGTTGAAGGTATTGATTATGTAGACGGAAAAATTCAGTTTAACACATTATATCGTTTTCAGAAAACCAACGAATATATGGATGACAATATGAAATTGCACATTGATGGATTTCATAAAAAAATAAACTGTATATCCGATAGGTTGGCATTGAAATGGTATGAAAACGATGTTGACGAAACTACTATAAAAAAGTATGCTCGTTCTGATTGGTCAGCCGCTACCGCCTATGAAATATATGAAAGAGGTGAAGTGAATGACACTGTTTAGAGTATTGACGGTTGTTTTCATATTTTTCGGCTTGTATTTTATTTGTAGAGCTATCTTCGGTGATAAGTCTATAAAATCTAACAAGTGGAAACAAAAACAATCGCCTCAAGCAATACTTAATGCAAGAAAAGAAATAATAACGGGTAAGAAATTATCCAAATTTGAAAAATTCAAAGCCAATGCAGAAGAAGTACTACGACTATCAAATACAAAAATGACGTGGGAGCAGTTTGAACTGCTTGATGTACTTTGTATTGCAGTAGGTGTTGTGATAGGCTTGATATTCAACAATGTTATTCTTTCTGTCATAATGGGTGGCATAATGGCATATATGCCGTTAGTTGTACTCAAAATGAAACAGCATAAGTATTCTGTTTATCTAAATGAACAGTTGCAGTCGGCACTTAATACTGTCACTACGGCATATTTGAAGAATGATGATATTAACCTTGCAGTAAAAGAAAATCTGCACCGTATAGATGAACCGCTTAATACCATCTTTCGTGAGTTTATCGCTATGAATACTTTTATTGATAGTGATATTGTAAAGAACATAAAAATCATGAAAGAAAAAATAAACAACGGATATTTTCACGAATGGTGCGATTATCTTATGTTGTCCCAAAAAGATAGAAACATGAAGTATGTTCTGCTTACCATTGTAAGCGAAATATCAGAAGCAAAAAATATGCAACAAGAATTAAATACTGCAATGTTCAATATCTATAAGGAATTTGCTATGGTTGCAGGATTAGTGATATTTATAGTACCGGGAGTTAAATTGTTAAATACAGATTGGTATGGTTACTTAGTTAATACCGGAGTTGGTAAATTTGTTGTAGCTTTATCTTATTTGGTTACGTTCTTATCTTTCATACATGTCGTGAAAGTAACTCAACCGACTAACGAAATGTAGGGAGGATGTAGAAATGTTTATTATAATTGTAATAGGGCTGATAGGTTTTGGTTTGTATGAACTTGTTACAACTGTATACACAGTTCCAAATCGCCAAACCAAAAAATCAATTAAAAGATTGACACAGCAAAAAAAGTTATCGGAAGACCTTAGAGAATTTTTTGTTGATCCAATTTCGAAGGTTATTTTAAAATTTATAAAAATGGACAGAATTGCAAGAGAAAAAAAACGAAAAGACCTTTTGAGAGTAGGTATGGATATTACACCTGAAAAATATTATGCGGACGCAATAGTTATATCATTATGGATATTATGTTTGGGAGCCTTATTTATATTAATAGGATTTCCTCTTTTTTTTGCTATTTCTGTTATACTCTCGTTTGCATTGTTTTTCAATAATATTGAAGTAGTCAATAAAAAAATTAAATTTATAAATCAAGCAATAACAAGAGATTTACCTAAGTTTGTAATGATATATGACCATGCAAGAGGAGATAACGTACAACTTGTCGATATTATAGAAAAATATCGACAAGCAGCTTGTGAGGAATTTCAATATGATCTTGATTTGTTGATTGTTGATTTAAAAACAAGTAGTGAAGAGGCTGCGTTAATATCGTTTTCTGAGCGTACTAATATTCAAGAATTGAGTAATTTTGTGAATATATTACTTGGAAGTATAAAGGGCGATGATGTAAGTACAGCTATTAAACTTACGGAACGAGAAATGGAGGTAATTAGAAGAGAAGAAAAAAATAGAAAGATACTTGCTTTGCCGGATAAAGTTAGAATGGCTATAGTTGCAACAGGAGTGATGGCTGCAATAGTAGCCGTAACACCAATTATTATGGATACAGTAAAAGGTATATCAATGTTTAAATAAAAAGGAGAAATGATTATGAAAGTTGAAAAAGTTTTAAGTTTAAAAAGTAAGGCGGAAATAAAGCTAAATAATCTGAAAAATGATTTGTTAAGACAACAAAAAGAAGGAATATCAGGGTTTGTTGTATCATTGTTGCTCATTTTGGCGGCAATAGTTGTAGGTGCAGTATATATGAAACTGGCGAACAAAGGAATGGAAACCATATTCCAAGATATGATTGATCGTATAATTAACGGTTTTAAGGAATAATTAACGGTGAAAAATATGGCTAAAAATTTTGCAAAAAAGAAAAAAGGAAGTATCGCAATATGGCAGATATTTGAGATTATTCTGTTTGCGGCGCTTGTTTATACATTCATAACATTATGGCCTGTTTTTCTGCAAAAGCAAAATGTCGATTACATAGCTAAAACAATGGTGCGTGCGGTTGAAACAAACGGTCGTATTGATTCATCAATTACAGATTTACAACATGAGTTGGAAAATGATTTCGGTGTTGAACTTGATGATGTAAGGTGGACAACTCAATATGTTCCGGGAACAAACAAAATTCAAATTAAATCTAAATTTGAATTGACAGTTACAGACCATGCAACAATACGCATTATGAATCCTACATTTGGTGATCCGCTTGATATAAATGTACCGATGTCAAAAACATTGGTAGGTGTATCACAGGTATTCTGGAAGTAGGTGATACAAATGCAATATAAGAAAAAAGCATTTTCAGGTATAGGTTTTATATTGGCTATATTTATGTTTGGTATAGCATTGTTTATAACAATGGAATACTATCATATATTCACTACAAAAGAAAGTGTTGATATTGATGTATCACGAGCATTGAATATATCTGTTGACCTTGCAATGCAGGATATAGACTGGATTCAACATAATTCTGTTATGGATACGACAAAAGCGGAAAAGGAATTTAAAAGCTATTTAATAAATGATATGGGACTAAACAGTAATTACGAAAAGTATGATTCTAATGGTGAATTTTTGTATCAAATAATCATTGATGAAACAAAAATTCAAAGAACACCCGCTAAATTTAAAGTGAGTGGAAGAATACGAATGAAACCCGTAACAGTACGAAGTATCTTGCCTGAAACATTTGATGTTCCATTTTCAGAAGAATCAAAAAATACACGATATGATGATTAAACAAGGAGGTGCAGAGTATGAATACAATGGTTGTTAATTGCTATGCCGGACCGGGTGCAGGTAAAACTACTTGTGCTTGGGAAGTTGCGTCACAACTCAAGAAAAAAGGTATTAATACCGAATATGTTTCAGAGTATGCCAAGGAACTGGTTTGGGAGGGAAAATATGATGTACTTGAAAACCAAGAACATCTTTTTGCAGAACAAGCCAAACGTCTTGAAAGACTTCGGGGAAAGGTAGAAGTTATAGTAACAGATTCGCCGATTTTGATGAGCCACATTTATGGCCGAAACAACAGTACGGATTTTACAATGCGTATCGATGATGAATATAAAAAGTATTATAACTTCAATCTTTTTATAAAACGTGGTGATACATTTCAGCAAGCCGGACGCATTCAAAATCTTGAAGAAAGTAAGGTACTTGACAGGAAGATAATGAATATGTTAAAAGAAAAAAATATTTATTTCGGTGTATATTCACACGAAAATATAAAATATATTTCGGATAACATAATTAAAAATTTGCAAGCAGTCAGAGAAAAGCCTGAAATTGAAATTAAAGATACTCCGACATTAAAAGATGCCGCATTATATGATAAGTTATACGGTAAAGAAACAGTAAACGGCTATTTTATCGTTGACAGTGTGACATTGAATAACAATACATTTGTTATGGGATATAATCCAAATGCACCACAACCGTATGTGACATGGCAAAAGTCAGATGATGAGTATTCTTTAGGACATTATTTTAGTAATGAATTAAAGGCTAAATGCGATTTGTTAAAACGGGCTGATAATACTCTGAATAATGAAAAATATGATTTTATAGATAATATTGAAAGCAGTATATCTAATGGACAAGCAGTTGAACCTCAAGATTACGATTTCTATAAAACATTAGTGTCAGAGCCTGAACAGATTAATTCCGAAGTTGATATGAATGAAGATTTTGAAATGTAGGAAATCAGAAAGGAAAAACATTTAAAATGGCAGAAGAAATGAACGAAACTGAAAGATATTATCGTGAAGCAATAAATGATCCATATAAGTGTATGGAAACTGTTAAGAAAGCTCCATGGTCGATTAGATATGCAAAGGAACAAACACTTGAATTGTGTATGGAGGCAGTACAAAATGACGGAGAAGTGCTTGCATACGTCAAAGAGCAAACACCCGAAATATGTATGGCTGCTGTGAAGAATTGTGGGTGGGCATTAGAATATGTCAAAGAACAAACATCAGATATATGCATGGCAGCTGTAAATAGTAATGGATTGGCGTTGAAATATGTCAAAGAGCAAACACCCGAAATATGTATGGCTGCTGTAAATAGTAATGGGTTGGCACTGGAATACGTCAAAGAACAGACACCCGAAATATGTATGGTATCTGTGAAGAATTGTGGGTGGGCATTAGAATATGTCAAAGAGCAAACATCAGATATATGCATGGCAGCTATAAATAGTAATGGATTGGCGTTGAAACATGTCAAAGAGCAAACACCCGAAATATGTATGGCTGCTGTAGATAGTAATGGATTGGCACTGGAATACGTCAAAGAACAGACACCCGAAATATGTATGGCTGCGGTAGATAGTAATGGATTGGCATTGAAACATGTCAAAGAGCAAACACCTGAAATATGTATGGCAGCAGTGAAGAATAGTGGGTGGGCATTAGAATATGTCAAAGAACAGACTCCTGAAATATGTACGGCAGCAGTGAAGAATAGTGAGTGGGCATTAGAATATGTCAAAGAACAAACACCGGATATATGCATGGCAGCTATAAATAGTAATGGATTGGCGTTGCAATATGTCAAAGAACAAACACCGGATATATGTATGGCAGCAGTGAAGAATAGTGGGTGGGCATTGGAATATGTCAAAGAACAGACACCCGAAATATGTATGGCTGCGGTACAAGAAAATTTCCGAGCAATACGTTTTGTCAAAGAACAGACACCTGAAGTATGTATGACAGCTGTTAATGAATCAGCTAAGGCATTGCAATACATAGAACATCAGACACCGGAAATGTTTATTGCAGCAATGAAACATGATAGCAGAGCGGTAAATTATATTTCAGAAGAATGTGCAAAATCTTTGATAAATAACGTTGAAAAAAGAATATCTAACGGACAAGCGGTTAAACCGGAAGAATACTATGCATATCAAAACTTAACAGCTGAGCTTGAACCAATTAATTCCGAAGTTGATATGAATGAAGATTTTGAGATGTGAAAGGAAGATGAAAAATGAAGAAAGTGTATAAAAGCATTTTAGCGGCAACCATAGCACTATCGACAACAATGTCGATAGTAACAGGATTTGCGGCAAACAACGACAAAGAAAAAAATCAAGAAAATAATTCAGCTATAACATATAATGCCGGAAACGAGATTAAACCTGATGTACAAGTTTTAAGCGATAACGGTACACAACTTACAAAAGGTGTGGATTATGATTTATCTTATGAGAACAATGTAAATGTCGGTAAGGCTACGGTCAATATTACTTTCAAAGGTAATTATGAAGGTACAAGAAGTGTAAACTTCAATATCATTGCCAAAGCGCTATCAAACGATTTGATTGATATATCGGAAACACCGGCACAAACATACACAGGAAGTGCCATTACACCAACACCAACAATTAAATTTGGTGATGTCACCCTTGTTAAGGACAAGGACTATACATTGTCATATACGGACAATGTAAATGCCGGTAAAGCAAAAATCAATGTATCGTTCATCGGCAACTATTCCGGTACGGCTTCAACGACTTTTGATATTATAGCGGATGTACTTAATCAAGAGAAAGTAAGTATATCAGAAACAGCTGCACAGACTTATACCGGAAGTGCAATTACACCTACACCGACAATAAAATATGGTGAGGTCACATTGGTTAAAGATAAAGATTATAATTTGACTTACACCGATAATGTAAATGTCGGTACTGCCAAGATTAATATAACATTTATTAATAACTACTCAGGTACGGCAGAATCAAGTTTTAATATCATACCGGATGTACTTAATCAAGAGAAAGTAAGTATATCAGAAATAGCAAAGCAAACGTATACAGGAAAAGAAATTACACCGGCGCCGACAATAAAATACGGTGATGTTACTTTAGTTAAAGATAAAGACTATAATTTGACTTACACCGATAACGTAAATGTCGGTACTGCTAAAGTAAGTATTGCTTTCATAGGTAACTATTCCGGTACGGCATCAACAAGTTTCGAGATTACTGCAAGAGTAGTTGCTGAGGACGATAAAACAATTATAATTCAAGCAATTCCGAACCAAACATATACCGGCAGTGAAATTAAGCCTGAACCGGTAATCATTGATAAGAACAGATAAAATAAGATGAACTTAAAGGAAGGGGGTAATGGCAGTGAAAAATAAAATAACTGCTGTTATAACTGCGTTTGTTTTGTCGATAAGTTGCATATTTATCACTGCGATGGCAGATGAAACAAATAGAGAGCCGACACCTATACCTACAATATCACCTGTTCCGACCGATGATATAAATATAACCATAGACGGAAAAAGATTAGTTAAAGATGTTGATTATAAGCTGACATATCGCGATAATATAAATGTTGGTACTGCAACTGTTGTAGTTACGTTTATTGGCAATTACTCAGGACAGAAAGAACAAACATTTAATATCGTGAGAAAAAAATCATCATCATCATCGAAAAAAGATAATACTAAAGTTGAAGTAATACAGAATAATAACGTATTACTAACAACTGAAACGAGTGGTGATGTAAATGTAACAATACCGAAAAATATTGAGTATAACAGTGTTTATAAGGTGATAGTTACTGTTAAAGGTGTAGCACAGGCGAACAAGGACGTTGAAATTAAAGATAAATATGGCAGAACATTAAGAGGAAGAACAGATAAAAACGGTGTTGCATATTTACAGGTTGTATCTGATGAAACACCAAAGCCGGCTGTGGCAATAACGCCAACACCGACAGCACAATCATCAGAAATACATAAATCATATATTTCAGGATATGACGATAATACATTCCGCCCTGATGGCAATATAACAAGAGCCGAAACTGCGGCTATGTTATATAGAGTATTAACTAATACGAAATCAGGTGAATCAATTAGCTTTTCTGATATAAAAGAAAGTGCGTGGTATTATGAGTCTGTAACTGCAATGAGTAAAGCTGGAATTATAAACGGATATACAGACGGAACATTCCGTCCGGATAATCCAATAACAAGGGCAGAATTTGTTACGATGATAATGCAGAATAAAACATTAACCGAATTTGATAAAATACCGTTTACAGATGTAAAATCAGATTTGTGGAGTGCAAAATATATTTATTCGGCATATAAAACAAAATATATAGACGGATATGAAGATAATACATTTAAACCGGATAATCCGATAACAAGAGCGGAAGCAGTTAAGATAATTAACAGTGTTCTTGATAGAAATGATTACAGAAATGAAAAAAATCCGTTTGGTGATGTTTCGCAAAATCATTGGGCATATAAACAAATTCTTGAGGCAGCAGTAGAACATACAAAATAAAATGCAAAGGGAGGAATACCTCCCTTTTTGCGTTTGGAAAGGAGCATTTATAATGAAAAAAACTATAAAAAATATATTTGGTTTAATTTTGATAACCATAATGATATTATCAGTAAGTGTTGCAAATGCAGATGATGATTTTGGAATTTCATTATTCTCAGGAAAAGAAACATATGATTCAGGAAATATTCCTTATGCAATGGATTTTTCATATACATATGATGAAGGAACATTATATATATATGGTTCAGGTGCTTTTCCGTCTAATATGCCATCAAGCACTTATTGGACAAATTCTTCTAATGTAAAATTTTCAGCGGGTACGGTTACAGATATTATATTTGAAGATGGAATAACTAAAATATATGAGCCTGTTTTAAAACCATTTAAAAATGTTGTTAATGTGAAATTACCAAGCACATTGACATTTTTATCCGAAAAAGCATTTGCAGGTTGTTCAAATCTTGAAACAATTAATATTCCGGATGGTATCACTTCGATTTATGGGTATACATTTAACAACTGTAGAAAGTTAAATAATATAAAATTACCGGAAGGGTTAACTTATATAGATGATAGAGCGTTTTATGGTTGTTCAAGTTTAACAGATTTAACATTGCCAAGTACATTAAAAACAATTAATGAATTAGCATTTTCTAACGGTCCGAGATTTAAAAATAATGAATTAACTATCCCTAAAGGTGTTACAACAATAACGTCACGTTCATTCGAGAACATAAAAGATTTAAAAACTATTAATGTTGAAAATGGTGTAACTAAAATCGAATATTTTGCTTTTAGTGATAATGATAGTTTAACAAGAATAAATTTACCTTCAAGTATTAAGAGCGTTGGAGCTTTTGCTTGTAAATCTTATAATGAAGAAAAATATGCTACTTGTGATATTTACGTAGATAAATATAAAGACTCGATAGATTGTTCTTCTAATTGGGGTACAGATGGCACTATATATTGGAAAGCAAGAGATTTCAAAAATACAACGGATAATACCGTAGTTATTAGTGATGTTGCAGATCAAACATATACAGGTTCACTTATTGCTCCTAATGTTACTGTTACTTGTAATGATGTTGAACTTGTTAAAGATACTGATTATACAGTTTCATATAGCAATAATAAAAATGTAGGTACAGCAACAATATCAATTACAGGTATCGGAGATTATACCGGCACAATTACAAAGAATTTTAAGATTGTTGCAAGAGGTATTTCGGATACAACTATCGGAAGTATACCAAATCAAACATACACAGGTAATTCGATTTCTGCATTGCCGGTTATAACCTATAACGGAGCAACATTAACGAAAGGGACTGATTATACGTTAACATATTCCAACAATGTTAATGTAGGTACAGCAACTGTTACAATAAAAGGTCAAGGTAATTTTAAAGGAACAACATCGAAAACATTTAGTATATCAGCACGAGCAATGTCTGACACAAGTGTAGCTAATGTAAGTTCACAAACATATACGGGTAACAGTATTTCGCCGTTGCCTACAATCACATATAATAACAAAACGCTAAAAAAGGATACTGATTACACCTTGAGTTATTCCAATAATACCAATGCTGGAACAGCGACAATAACAATAACCGGCAAGGGTAATTTCACAGGAACAACGTCAAAAACATTTAGTATATCAGCACGAGCAATGTCTGACACAAGTGTGGCTAATATAAGTTCACAAACATATACGGGTAACGTTATTTCGCCATTGCCTACAATCACATATAATAACAAAACGCTAAAAAAGGATACTGATTACACATTAAGTTATTCCAATAATATCAATGCCGGAACAGCAACAATAACAATAACCGGCAAAGGTAATTTCACAGGAACAACGTCAAAAACATTTAGTATATCAGCACGAGCAATGTCTGATACAAGTGTGGTTAATGTAGGTTCACAAACATATACAGGTAATAGTATTTTGCCGTTGCCTACAATCACATATAATAATAAAACGCTAAAAAAGGATACTGATTACACATTAAGTTATTCTGATAATAGCAATGCCGGAACAGCGACAATAACAATAACCGGCAAAGGTAATTTCACAGGAATGACATCAACGACATTTATAATTACACAAAAATCAGCAGAAAAACTTAACATATCAGAAATAGCAAATCAAATTTATACGGGCAAAGAAATTAAGCCGAATGTTGTTATTACAGATACAGAAAGATGAGGTAAGCGATGAGAATATTTAATAAATTCAGCATTCTTGTTCTTTCTGCTATGATTGTGTTAAGCGGAATTAATGTATATGCTGCACCTGAAGATGTTTGGTACAGTGATGTAATGGAAACTGCCAATAAAATGGGTATAATAAATGCCGATGAGCAACCTGAAGAAACAATCAGTAATGCTGATTTTGTCAGATTGGCAGTGAATTTCATAGAAGATAAAAATGATGTTGTTTTGTATATGGAATATGCTCGACAGCAGGGATATGTTTTAATTACGGAAATGACTGATGAAACAAAACCTGTAACAAGGCAATCGGTTGCAAAAGTTATTTCTCGTATGTTAAATCTTCCGGATGTGGATATTGATATGACGAATGTTGCAGATTGGGACACAACGTGTCCCAAATGCAAAGAAGATATAGGCAAGTGCTATGCGTATGGTATTATGTCAGGATACGAAGATAATACATTCAGAGGTCGTTATCCGGCGACTAAAGCAGAAGTTATTGCAACAATGCTTAATGCAAAAGTATATCTTGATATAGCAGAGGAGAAATGAGCATGAAGAAAAAGACAAAATATATAACGGCTGCTATCGTGTTTGTTTTGCTAAGCTTATGTAATATTTTTGTTTCTGCTATATTTCACAAAATGCTAATCAAAGATAATCAGTGGTTGACATTTGCACCATTCATTGAAACGTGCAAGCTTGTATTTAGTAATATGGGAGCAAGAAGTATATTCTTAGCATTTGAGGTATTTATTGTGCTTGGATTGATAGCGGCACAGCTATCACGAACATCTACATATAAATCGGATATGGTTAAAATTTCCAAGAATATTGAAATACCGCAACGAGCCGGACAGAATCAGTATGGTTCGGCTCGTTTTTACCGAGATGATGAACTTGATACAGTTTTTACAGAAATAAAAATAAATAAGCAAGACAGTTATATTAAAGAACTTATGAAACATGGATATGACGATTTAGAATTTATGAAGAAAGAATAAAGGGGAGCGTATTTTATGAGAGCATTAGGAGTAGTAAGAAAAATTGATGAACTTGGACGTGTTGTAATTCCGGTAGAAGTACGAAGAAGATTCGGAATAGACGTCAAGGATTCTGTTGAAATATATATTGATGATAATGACAGCATTATCCTGAAAAAGTATGAGCCGGCGTGTATTTTCTGCGGCGATGCAAAAGACGTTTTTAACTATAATGGTAAAAATATTTGCACTGAATGTGCAAAAAGAATGGGTGTATATGCCAAAGAGTAATATTTAAGTGAAAGGAATTAAACAATGTATTTAGTTTTATCAATACTGCTTGGACTTTGTCTTGGCAGTATTTTTTATATCATTGTGAAAAAAGACTTAGCGGATAAAACGAAACACAAAGCTATACCGATAATATTGAGCATGGGTACTATGGGTATCGTTGGTGCAATAGAATATGTTTGTATGAAGAATATCAATTTTACATCAATATTAATTATGTTGACATTACTTGTATTAGGCTTTGAGTCGGTAAGCGACATTGTTTGTATGCACACATATACAATACCTATATATATTACGTGCGGTATTATTCTGATAGCAAAAATTGTTTACGGAATTTATAGCGGAATTAATTTTGATATGGTGTATAAATTGATAACGATACTGATTTACGGTATATGTTGCATTTGTTTGTCACATTCAACAGATAGATTGGGAAGTGGTGATTTTGATATTGCTTTTCTTATATATTTGACAATGCCGCTTTTGTCAACTGCATTTATGTTGACGGCGGCAATTACTTGGGCAAGAAAATGTATACATTTAAAAAAATATCAGAAAGAGAACAATAGTGATGTTCAGCAGAAACAGGAACTGACGGTAAAAGATAAAGAAATTCCGTTAGTTCCTTTTTTATTGCTTGGATATATCATTTTTCTATTTTTGATATAAAGAAAGGGTGAAAAATTTGAATAGTGATAAACCGTATATTGAAAAAGGCGGTATACTTTTTGGAACAAAAAAGGACAGATATTATATCAATGGAAGTGATACGCACACATTGGTAATAGGAGCAACACGTTCCGGTAAGTCGAGAAGTATAGTGTTACCGACTATTGGAATAGAAGGACTTGCCGGAGAAAATATGGTTGTGTCTGATCCGAAAGGGGAACTTCATCAATATACATATCCATTCCTTGAGGCATTGGGATATAACGTATTTGTTCTTGATTTTAAAAATCCTGACCGTTCCGACCATTTTAATTTTTTGCAAGAAGTTATTGACGCAATTAATGATGATAATATTCCGTTGGCACAAAAAAAGGCATTGGATATTACTGAGGCATTGGTTGGAAATGACACGTCAAATGAGAAAATTTGGTCAGAGGGTGAAAAGTCAATTATGGCGGCATGCATATTAGCCGTTGTGTACGACAACAAGGAACACCCTGAATATCAGAATTTGACAAACGTGTATCATTTCATTAATAACATGTGTGAAATGTCTGATAATCCTCCACTGAAACGTTATATAGACACGATTGAAGCATTAAACCCGAACCACCCGGCATTGGCTTTGATTTCGGCCACAAGAGTTGCTCCGTCAAAGACACAGGGTAGTTTTAATATTTCAGCATTGGCTACATTACGTCTGTTTGCAGATATAAATGTGTATAACTTAACAAAGTCAAACAGTTTTAAAATTGAAGATTTGAATGACCAAAAAACAGCTATATTTATAATCTTACCGGATTATAACACTACATATTACGGAGTTGCAAGTTTGTTTGTAGATCAGATTTATACCAAACTTGCAGATGTAGCAGATTTACAGGGTGGTCGTTTGAAAAGAAGAGTAAATTTTATACTTGATGAATTTGGTAACTTTGCCGTAATTCCTGACTTTGCAACCAAATTAACAGTTGCAGGTGGTCGAGGAATACGCTTTAATTTGTTTCTACAATCAACTGCACAGCTTGAGAGCGATAGCAAAAAAGTGAAGTATGGTAAAGAGGGTGCAAGAACGATAGTGGGAAACTGCGAGTATTGGATATTCCTATCATCTGACTTGGATACGAGAAAAATGATAAGTGAAGAAATAGGCGATTATACAACGATGTCAAATTCCGAATCTAACAGTTATAACGGTACGAGATTGTTTGATATGACAGGTGCAAATATATCGGCAAGCAGAAATTTAATGGGCAGGCGATTATTAAAACCTGAAGAACTTTCTTTGATAGAAAGACCTGAAGTGTTGATAGTTGGCTCAAGACCGGTAATAATGCACGCATATGACTTGGCTAAAACACCATTTAATAAAATGTTTGGATTAGGAAATGTAAAACATAACACGAATGTTCGTGCTGAACGATACAATCGCAGAAAAACAGAAAAGATTAATGCGGTTGTAGAGCTATGGGGGATTTGGCGAAAGTATAAAAAGCCAGCACCACGAAGAAGTGTTTTCACTGATAAAAATATTAATATGGGCGAAAAGATTTTTAAATAAGGAGAATGCAAAGATGATAAAAGTAGTGAAAAAAATATTAGAAAAGATAAATTTAATAGGAATAGCAATGATGATTACTGCACAAGCAGCTTTTGCAGACAGTATATCATCTACAAAGTTAGCCACCGGAACAACTAATCTTATTCAAGATGTTACAGCTTGGATTATAGGACTGGGAAGTGGTGTAACTATTTTGATGGTTATATATTGCTTGCTTCGTCGTAATATGGCAGATGAAATGGACCATAAAAAATGGCAGACCAGAATGATAGTATCATTGATATCAGGTGTTGGTATAGTTGTGGCATCAGGTGTAATTAAAGCATTGGTATCATATTATCAGTAATCAGTATTTACATATAAGAAGAAAGGAGGGATAGTTTGTGGGCAATATAATTGTTATCTTTTTAAAATGGATATTAAATAACTTTTTTGATACGGAACTTGACGATATTGATATAAACTTTAATATGGGATTTGATACTTTGGCAAACCATACGTTGATGATAGAAAAATCAATAGGTTTAAACGGAAGTACATTTAATCCCGAAGCTATTTTAAATTACATCATGGGATTTGCAGTCGTATTGATAGTATTAAAATTTCTGAAAAAAGGTTTTGATACATGGATAGCGTGGACGGATGATCCATCTTCAGACCCGCTACAATTAACAACAAACTTCGTCAAGGCACTTGTTTGTGCCTTGACGTTCCCTATATTATATGGTTGGTTGGTCGATGTTATAGAAGATTTAACTACCGGAATAATGAATGTAATGGGGATTGGTGGAATGACATCATTGTCAGATACGTTGCGTTCTATGATAGATACTGCCGGTTTTACAATGATTATTTTCATTCTGATATATTTAGTTTTGATAATAATGCTATATATGAAATTCTTAATGCGTGGAGCGGAAATTTTTATTGTACGAATGGGATTTCCGTTAGCGTGTGTAGGAATAATAGATGCAAATGGCGGTGTTTTTTCCGGATATGTAAACAAATTATTTCAGATTGTTTTATCAGTAACGGTGCAGGTAGTGTTGTGTAAACTTTCATTATCATTTATGATTGGCGGACATTTAATATGGGCTATAGTATTTGCAATAACGGCAGTTAATTCACCACGAATACTTCAGGAATTAATCTATAATCCTGGCGGTGGTGGCGGTGGTGGAATTACGCAAACATACTACATCGCGCAAATGATAAAAGGATTGGCGAAGAAAGGCTGATGTTATGGAAAGAATGATTGATATTATTGGACTTCTTCAAATCATAATAAGACTTGGTGTTGCTTGCAGAGTTGTTATTTGTTTCTTAAAGATGAATTTTAACAACGATGACGGTGGAGTAGCTGAGAATAAAATGAGGATAAAAAATTCTTTGATTTTCCTTGTAGTAGCTGAATGTGCATGGGCTATAAAAGATTTAATATTCCACTATTATGACATAAATTTATCATAAAAAAGGAGAGGCGACTAATGGAAAAGAATAAAATATACATTCCTATAAATATACAAACAGAAACAATGATATTTCAAGGATATGGAATGTCGGAATTGTTTAAAACACTGGCATTTACGGCAATTACCAGTGTTATATGGATAATACTATTCATTATAAAACACAGCTCGATACAGTTAGCGTTTGAGATTATGTGTTCAATGGCTGTCGGAGTATTTATCTTTGTAAAAGATACTACTAATCAATGTATAGTAGACTATATCAGATATATGATAAAATTTGCAACCACGCAACGATCTTATCGCTACAATAACCATATTGAAGATGAAGAAGCTTATATTATAAAGGAATATAAAGATAGCTTAACAGTTGAACAGTAAAGCAGATGATGATTTGGAACTGTAATAATTACAGTTCCTTTTTATTTGAAGGGAGGAATCAGACTTTGTTTAATACAATAAAAAATTTATTGTTTCCACCAAGTAATAATAGTGGGACACAAGATACAACTCAAGACTTTGTTAATATCGAAAGCATACATGAAAATATGATTATAAATAAATCAGGTATTGCAATTATGATGATTGGTCTGGAGGCAATATCTCGTGAGTTGATGACAGAAAAAGAACAAGTAATACAGGCTACGAAGATAATAGCTGAATTAAACGGTGAAACAGAACCATACCGACTGATAAAAGTACAGGGTGCAGTAGATATTTCAGGTATTACAAATGGCTTGTTATCATTGAAAAAGAATGCGTCAGAAAAACGCAAGCTATTTATAAATGAGGAAGTTCAATATTTAGATAAAATTGCGACCGAAAATTCATCATTTACTCCGCAATTCTATGTTACGATTTGGGATAAAAATGTTGAACATTTGCAACAAAGAGCAAAAGAAATGACAGAAAAATACCGTAAAGCCGGAGTGAATGCAAAACTGTTGAATTTAAAAGAAATAGTATATGTATTGACTTTATACACAGATCCGGTTGCTGCATTGGCTGAGCAAGATGTAGATAATATAGTTGAAGCAGTTAAAGCTCCTGTTATGTATTTTTCGGATGATAATTGGGAGGAAATGTGGAAATGGTGAGTAAAATAATTGTATTTCTTCTTATTATAGTAGCACTTGTAGTTATTACAATGTTAAATAAAAGTAATAAGAAAGTAAAAAAGACAAATAACAGAAAAACAAAAGGCGAAGCGAATAAAATCAAGAACGGAAAAAATACGAAAGTAAAAGACGTAGCGATAGTGGAAGAAAAAACTTCAAGCAAGAAAAAAGAAGTTGAAATTGATCCAATGTTAAAAACTATTTTGGATACGGTTGCTCCTATATCGGTATCATTTGACCAAAATTCTTTTAGGTTTGGTGATAAAATTGTAAGGGCATACGCAATTACACAATATACACCACACCCTAAGTTTGGTTGGCTGGCTGATATAATGGGTATTCCGAATACGATTGTATCAACATTATATACACCGACATCGAACGCAGATCTAATGCAGGCGTTGGCTAAAACACTTAATGTAATGCGTGGTACTGCTGAATCAACTCGAAACTATATCGAACAGCAACGTGTAGAACAGGGTATTGAAAATGCGGAGGAAACAATTAAACGATTGGATAGAACCGGCGAATCAGTCGGCCGCTTTTCGTGTATTGTTTTGGCATTTGGTACATCAAAAGAAGAGTTTCAAAAATCATGCTCAAGGGTGGAAAGCAAAATATCTGCACTGAATTTGAGAGTGAAAATTTTATCTAATCTGCAAAAAGAAGGATTTATGTCTGCATTTCCAACATATACACCTCAAGCAGACGTTCTAAGATGTTCTGAGAAAATTATAACACAGTCGGCTATGGAATTTGGTATGCCGATAGCATCATCAGCGTTTTCAGATGATACAGGTTGTCATTTTGCCGAAGATACTAACGGTAATATGATAATACTTGATATGTGGAAACGTATCGGTGACAGAACAAATTCCAATTTCACTGTTATGGGTATGCCGGGCAAAGGTAAATCATTTTCAGTCAAGTCTATTTTGTTGGGCGAATGGATGAGAGGAACAAGAATATATATAATAGACCCGGAACGAGAGTATGTTCAAATGGTAGAAGAAGAAATGGAGGGTGAAGTTCTTAAGGTTGGTGCAAACTCAAAAGGTTCAATGATTAACCCGTTGCAGATAAGAACAGTTTCATCGTCATCAAAAGATGAAAAAAATCCTGATGAAGAAGATACGGCTAATTTAGCTTCGCACCTAAAAACAGTTGAAACATTTTTTGATTTATATTTGGAAGATATAACTGCCTCTCAAAAGGCATTGTTAAAGGATATGACAATTAAGGCATATGCTAAGTATGGTATTACATTTGAAAGTGATATTTCTCATTTAACTAATAACGACTATCCGGTAATGAAAGATATTTATGATTTAATTGAGTTTGAGATAACTAAGTTAGATATGAAGAAAAAACGTGGAGAGAATGTAAGTACAGTTGAATATAATGATTACGTTCAGTTAAGAGGTTTGATGAAAGATATAGCCGTTGGTGGCGATAGCTTTATTTGGAATGGAGAAACAACTATTCATAGCGACAGTAAGGTTGTGGCTTTGGATACATCAGGATTTGCTGAGGGCAATGAAAAATTAAAGAAGATACAATATTTTAATGTTCTGACATGGGTATGGGAGCAAGCATCGCAGAATAGAGAAGAAAGATGTATCATAGTTGCCGATGAAGCGTATATGATGATAGACCAACGTGTTCCAACTGCATTGATACATATGCGTAATATGGCTAAACGTGGCAGAAAGTATAATGTATCTATAATGACAATATCTCATTCTGTCGTTGACTTCCTTGCTCCGGCAATCAAGCAATACGGTCAGGAACTAATCGGTACAAGTTGCTATAAAATGTTCTTTGGCTGTGAAGGACAAAACTTGCTTGAATTATCTAACCTTTACGATTTGAAAGAGGCGGAACGAGATTTCTTGCTTGGAGCAGAACAAGGCTATGCTTTGGCTCAGTTCGGTTCTAAACGTGTAATTGTTCACTTTAAAGTCGGAGATTATAAAAAAAGACGTATCTCCGGCGGTGGTGAAGGTGTTGAAACAAAAAAGAAAAATACAAGCAATCGTGATAATGTGGTTTGGCAATCGGTTAATGCTTAATATATCAGAAGAAAGAAAGGTGAAATAATTGAATATGAAAAGTATTTTATCAAAGTATCCGGAATTGAATGGTAAACTAATTGATACTATTGATGAGAATATGAAACTGTTTATATCTAATGAAGATTATAAATTATATGTTATGCTAAATGCAAATAAATCATTTGTATTAAAAGAGCAAAATGACACGAAATCATTTAAAAATTTGTCAGATGTTAATGAATATATCTCAAACAAATATCCTCTTAAAAAAGGGGATATTTGCGAGGATATGAATTGGCTGGGCAATAAGATAAAGATTGTTGCGGCAAATAATAAGGTGTTTGTATATGCTGACGAGAATGGCCGATACGGAATTGCGTATTCGGCATTACACGTTGGTCGGAATTCATTATACAATGATATTTCTTTGGGACAGGCGTTGAAAATTGCAAGAGAAGATTTTGGCTTGGTAGATGATGAATTTTTATATTCCGATGAAAACAAAATATATAGCATAGCTGAAAGTAATCCTGATTATGTGATATTGCACAATTTAACAGACAAAAATTATTCGTTTGTAAAAAAAGGTGATTTGCAATTTGATTATGATAATATAGTGCATTTAACCGTTTCGAAAAAGTTTGAAAATCTACAAGACGCACAGGGTTATGCGTGGAGTAATTATGATATGAATTTTAATGAAAGTCTAAAACAATTACAGAACAAGATTAAAAGAGAATATCAAGATATAATGGACAAACTTGAAAAAACAAATGCACGAGAAATTTTGAAACATATCAAACAGATATATTCTTTAAAAATGGTTAGAGATGTGTTTGATAATGAAGTAGGAATATTTATGCCTAAAGCAACAGTGGATTATCTTTTAAAAGAAGATGTAAATGCCGCAGATGAATTGGCTGATAGAGTATCGGAGTATGACAGTGCAGATTTTCATAATGAGAATGTGCAAACAGCAGTTGAGGATATTCAAATCGAAAAAGAAAAAGAATTTGAGTCTATTAATACATATGAACCGGAACTTGAGTTATAATTTTAATATGAAGTGAACGGAGCTGTACAGTAATGCGTATAGCTCCGTTTTTATTTTTGTACGATTTTTTAGATAAGGGGATAGGGAAATGAGATATTTTTTAGTAGATAAAACTGTTTTTGATAATAACAAGGTGGGTATGTACGGTAAGTTGATTTATGCAATATTGTGCAAATTTTTAAATGCAGACGGAACGTGTTTCCCGTCACGCAAAACCATATCTAAATGCGGTAATTTTTCGATTTCCACATATAACAAGTACGTTTCTGTTATGTTATTAGAAAATGTGCTTGAAAAGAAAATCAGAGTTAGAAAAAACGGCTCACAGACCAGTAATCTATTTAAGCTAAAAAAGAATAAGGAAAATTCATTTCCTGTACGCAGTGATATATTTAGCAAAGGACTATCTTCAACAGCGGTGTGTGTATATATTTGTCTGGCAAGACATGTGGCTGAAGATAATTGTTGTAGGGTATCGCAGCATTTGATAGCAGAAAAGTGTTCCATCAGTATTTCTTCTGTTATACGAGCGGTAAAAGAATTAAAATCTGCAAATATGTTAGAAACAATAAAACAAACCAATATAAATAATAACGGTAACTATGTGCTGCTTTATAGATTGACTGATGGTACAGAATATAAAAATGTTATTCGCAGAAAAATTGACGTAGAAAATACAAAGATAGCAAATGCACATATGCAAACATACAGAGATTTGAATGCGATAGAAAAACGATTAAATGGCATAACAATACCATTTGCAACCCCACTGCATATGACGTACTCCCCCTATGCATATGACACACCCCCAGAACTATACTTATATTAAATATATATTAGAAAAAGAAGAATATAAGACAAATTCCATATTATAACATATAAAATCAAGACTAAATGTTTTTGGTGTTCTTTTTGTGTGCCTAAATGCAATACTGTATTGACAGTAGCTAAAACTTGTTATATACTAAAAATAAATTAGATAAAAGAGGAATTATTTATGGCGAGTAAAGAGTATCAGAAATTAAAAGAAAAAATAAAAAAGGAATACAATGATTTTGCGGTAAGCATTGAAAAACTTGACAAGCGTACAATAATAGAAAAAGCAAAAGAAATTTATATTATGCAAGAAGTAAAAATGGTATTTGAAACTGAAAATATATTTATACCAAAAGAAGCGTTGGCATTCTTAATGAATGATGATATAAACGCAATAAAAGAACTGACGGAGATAATATTGGATGCTGAGAGTGTAGAATTTTATTGCGAGAATATGGAAATGGCAATAGAAGAAATACAAATGAAAATGGAAAGTTAATATATGAAACGGATTTGAACAGACGTTGGTGTTGAAATCTTCCCTTAAATCGTTTTAGTAATACAAACTAAAGCGATTTTTTTTGTATCAATATTTATAATCTTACTAAAATAAAGAATAATTTGCACTATATGTATTTTGAGAGTATAATCATATATCGGTGGAAATTAATAAGTGTTTGTGCCTGAAAGAACGATGAAATATATTGTGCAAGGGGGTGAACAATATGAATGATGAGCGAGAGATTAAATTCATTTATAGTGAAAAGTTTGATGAAAAAAACTTTAATAGGTTAATAGAACTGATGAAAGAACTGTTAATAATATCAATTCAAGAAGAAAAGAATGAGGAATAACAAATAGGAAATCAATAGGGGGCAGATTTCTTTGCGATAGGTAATATTGTTATTAAATTGGAATTTATCTTGACAAAATTAGTAAAATGTGATATAATAATATGGTAATCAATGAATAATAACAGAACATTTTTTATTTGCCCTCTGTAGAAACAAAGGAGGAAAATAAAATGTTAGCTGATTACCTTGAAAAAATAAGAACTAAAACAAATGTACTTGTACTCAAAGCTGTTATATATGCACGATATTCATCGGATATGCAACGTGGAGAGTCTATAGACGCACAGGTAAGATTAATTAGAGAGTTTGCAAGAAAGAATAATATAATCATTGTAGGTGAGTATATAGATGAAGCACAAAGTGCAAAACGAGATGACCGTGAGGCATTTCAAAAAATGATGAAAGATAGTAAATCAGCAAACTGGCAAATTGTGATAGTACATAAGCTGGATAGATTTGCAAGAAATCGATTTGATAGTGCTACATATAGAGTTCACCTTCGTAAGAATAGAAAATATTTGATTTCTGCGGTGGAACAGTTTGATGATTCTCCTGAAAGTGCGATGATGGAAGCTGTTATAGAAGCAATGTCGGAGTATTATTCTAAAAATCTTGCAAGAGAAACTATGAAAGGCTTAACCGAAAATGCACTTAAAGGAAAGTCTTGTGGTGGTATTCCACCATTAGGATATGATTTGGATGAATATAAGTTTTATAAAGTCAATGAGTTTGAGGCTCAGGGTGTAAAACTTATTTTTAAATTATTTCTTGAAGGCAAGACATATGGGGAAATAATAAGCAAATTGAATGTAGCTGGTTATCGAACTAAGTGTAATCGATTATTCTCACGAAATTCGTTGTATGAAATATTGCGAAATGAGAAGTATAAAGGAATATTTGTTTATAACAAAACGCAAAGCCGAGACGAACTAACAGGTAAACGTTCAGGACATAGATATAAGTCAGAAGAAGAAATTATTAGAATCAATGGAGCTATTCCTCAGATTATATCTTCTGAAGATTGGGAAACTGTGCAGTTAATCTTAAATAGCCGAAGAAAAGCATACGGAAATAACGCAAAAGAAGTATATTTACTTTCTGGTAAGATTAAATGTGGGAAATGCGGTGGAAGTTATGCCGGAAGACGTGTTTTTAATAGTTGTGGCGTGAAATATATATACTATGCTTGCAATGGAAAACGTAATCCAAATTATAAATGCGATAATGGAAGTGTTAAAAGAGATTGGATTGAAGATATAGTTGTACAAGCAACAAAAGAATTTGTAAAAAGGTTTAATGCTACATATTTTGAAGACATTCAAAGCGAGTATATAAAAGAGGTAGAAAACTGCAATCATAAAGAAATTAAGACTTTGCAGGATAAGTTAAATTCGGTTGAATCAGAGATACAGAGATTAGTTGATGCTATTTCAAAAGCTTCTTTGGAATCATTGATTAGTAGGCTGGAATTATTAGAACAACAGAAAAAAGAAATTCAAGCAGAAATAAGAAAAATTGAAATTCGTAATGATAATTTTTCTACCGAACCAATAAAAAAACTGCTATCTAAAGCAGAAAAAATGTTAGAAGAAGAATCAGCTCCGTTAAAGGAATTGATAAATCTTGTAGTAAAAGAAATAGTGGTAAATGAAAGCGATATTCAAATCTATATGAATTGCTTTGATAAAACTATAACACACAAGAGATAGATAAAATCTATCTCCTGAATGTGTATGTTATAATGGTGCAGATGAGGTGATCACTTTTTGACATACACGAATTATATGCTATTTCACTTTGTAATAGGGATGTTTAAATAAACGATTACATCTTCTTCATTTACTATTATTTCATTTACTATAAGATCCATCAGCTCTTTTAATTGTGGAACTGATTTTTCCTTTAACATTTTTTTTATCTTTGTCAATAACAAATTTATTTTTTGCTTTGATAATATTTTACCTTTTTCTTGAGATAAAGCTTTAATCCTTAACTGTATTTCCGCTTTTTGTTGCTCTAAATCTGTAAGCTTTTCAATTAAAGTGGGGGAGTTTGTTATTGTAATAACATCAACAATTCTTGAAAGTTCTTTGTTTAAACTGTTTAATCTTTGGTTAAGGATAGATATATCTGCTTTCTTAGAAGACTGAACACTATCAAAACATAGTTGATAAATATTTTGCTTTTGTGCTTTGCTGAGATGATGAATGTAATTATCAATAATATTTATCATATATGATTCTATCCAATCTCTTTGAATAGAATTGTTATTGCACTTGTAATTTGGATTACGCTTTCCGTTGCAAGCGTAATATATGTATTTTGTACCACAACTATTGAAACTGCGTCTACCATCATAACTGCCACCACATTTGCCACACCGAATCTTACCGGAAAGCAAATAGGTTTCTTTTGCATTATTTCTGAATGCCTTTTTTCTGCTATTCAAAATCAACTGTACGTCGTCCCAATCTTCGGGAGATACAATCTGTGGAATGACACCATCAACTCTAATGACTTCTTCATCGGATTTATAACGATGTCCCGAACGCTTACCTGTTATCTCGTCACGGCTTTGTGTTTTGTTGTAAACCAATATGCCTTTATACTTTTCATTCCGCAATATCTCATAGAGTGAATTTCGTGAAAATAGTCGATTGCATTTTGTTCGATATCCGGATGTATTTAACTTGCTAATGATTTCACCATATGTCTTACCCTCAAGAAACAACTGGAAAATAAGTTTTACCGCTTGAGCTTCAAACTCATTAATTTTGTAATACTTACGCTCATCTAAATCATATCCCAATGGGGGAGTACCACCGCAAGTTTTACCTTTCAGTGCATTTTCGGTTAAACCTTTCATAACTTCACGAGCTAAGTTTTTTGAATAAAATTCAGCCATTGATTCAATGATACCTTCTAACATACAACTTTCAGGAGTGTCATCAAATTGCTCAGTAGTGCTAATCAGATATTTTTTGTTTTTTCTTAATTCCACTCGATAAGCTGCACTATCCATTCGATTTCGAGCAAACCTGTCTAATTTATGTACTAATACAAGTTGCCAATCTTTTTGCTTTTTTGAATCAGCTATCATTTGTTGAAATTGTTTTCTTTCATCGCTTTTTGCACTCTGTGCCTCATCGGCGTAAATTTTATCGATTACAATACTATGCTCATCAGACCATTTTCTTATCAATCTTATTTGTGCATCAATGGATTCTCCACGTTGCATATCAGATGAATATCTTGTATACACAACAGCGTGAAGAACTACAACATTCAACCTTTGCTTAATTTTGTCTAAATAGTTTTCTATCATAATACACGCTCCTTTTTTGTGTGTGTACATCTGATACTTTCTATAGACCCTACGTTGTTACATTATGGAGTATATCGCAAAACTATTGGATTTGTCAAGTACAAATTCCAAGTTTTTTATTTATTCTTGTATTTCCATCAATATTTCTGCTAAAAGTTTAATGATTTTTTCTTCATAAGCCTCTATTTCTTCAGCATTTTCATTTTCTTTTATAATTATAGTTCTTTCTTCTTTCATCTTTGTTTTCTCCTTTACATTTTTTTAGTGAGAATAGTCTAAAATAGACTATTCTCACTTATTCCTAATATTAGTATGTTGATGTTGTATAAGCGTCCTCATACATATCTCCGTTTATAACAAAAGTTTTTTCGACAGTTGTACACCATTCCGTACCATCTACACCGCCACCGTAAATATCAAAGGCAATTTTGTGCCTTTTCGGCTCTTCTTTTGTTCCACTTAACCATAGGTCAGTATAAAGCTTATTTTCGTTTACGATGTTATTATGTGGGGCAGAGAATGTAGCGGAAGTGCTATTACTTGATACTTTATCCATATTTACTGTACTACCTTGAATAAAATCGCCGTCAAAGGTTTTTGATGTCCAACCAAGACGAGCGGTTACCTTAGTAGGTGGCTTTGGTTTATCTGATGGAGTGTGTGTTCCTAAGCGTTGCGAGCAAGAATAACTTTTCTGTGCATTGGTTTGCTCATAGCTTATACTTGTTTTAACTTCTGCATCCAATCCATAACCGCTTTTTATAGGGTCAGGCGATAAGGTAATACTGTCTACTTTTAATTTTGCTTTATATGTGTATGTGTGATAGCAAGTATGCCTTTGTCCGTCAGAATCTGAAACAGTGTGTTTTGTTTGTTCTTGCCATACAATAGTATTTGTATCACTTTCGCAAATTGGCGGGTCAATAGGTACTGTTTCTACTTCATCATCAGGAATTGTTTCATCACTTGGAGGACGGTTTGAATCGTCTGGTTTAGGAGTTTCTGTTGGAGTGTCGATAGGTGTATTGGGTCTAACATATATTTCAAGCGTTTTGTTTGGTATATTTGATGACAAATCCACATCGACATATACCGATGTATCTTCAGTTAATGTTTCGCCATTTGAACTGTTTACCACTTTGTAACGCTCATATATATAATCTGTTTCCGAATCGTTTATGATAGCTTTGCCGGAATTATCAGCTAATATATATGTTTTTGTTATACTGTCTGATTTCCCGAAAGGTATTGAATCAGTATTCTCAAAAATTATTTCGCCCGATGAACTGTTTATAAATCGTTTCGTTACAGTTCCGAATAAGTCCAATCCAAGCGACACCTTAAACGGAAACTTAAAATTATATCCGACTGCTCCGCCGTAACTGTAATACCACAAATCGCCTTTTTGCTTATATTGCTGTCCAATGCGAATGATATTACTGTCAAGAGTATCATCTTCAACCATACCTGTCCAATCGCCCTCTTGATTAATTTCTCCGGATTCAAAGTTTGGATAAACCATATTGTTTGGTATTTTGCCTTTTTCTAATATATCGCCGTATCCAAAGCTTTGACCGTAAATATATTTAGGGTCATTACCCTCGACTACCTCTAAAGCTCCGTAATGCTTATTAGAACCGCCTTCATATCCCCACATAGAGAATATAACGGAGCTATATGGATAACGTGCTCTTGGGAGTCGTTTTTTAGGCATATTGGGTAAAACCTTTTCTTCGTCACTCAAACTTTCATCATTGCCATCTATCAAGTAAAACTTTGGACTGAATTTCATTTCAATCTTGCAAGTATCTCCGTCACGATATACTCTGTAACCTATATCTCCGTTAAAAAGTGTTTTTGCTTTATCTAAATTTGACTTTCCATCTACATCTGCATCAATGTCAAATTTGAATTTTAGGTCGGGAACGTCCTCATCAACGTGGTCATATATGTATTGACGTATATTTTCATCTTTAATGTTTGCAACATCAACACTTGCTACTACATATTTTTCATTCAACTTACCACGCCATATTTTTGTAACTTCATCATCTGATAACTCATCTCCATATATACTTTTCCATATTGCATTATTGTTTGCAGGGTCTGTTTTATTTACATATCGCCAAAATGGAATGTTACCACCGACAATAACGCCATTCTCATCAGTGGTTTCCATATCCCTGTTCCAAGACCAATCAACCTTTGTGTATCCGTCAAGCTCATCTGCATTTACAATATAGCTTGATGTTATTGCAGAAAAAATAACGGTAAATATAATTGTTAAAAATATTATTGTTTTTATTTTCATATCTAAATTCCTTTCCTTGTACTAAAAAAGAGTGCAGTTAAAACTCCACTCTTTACATTTATATGACTTTATATGAATATTGTTGAATTTTGGATATTTTTGATATATAATGTTTCTGTCGGATACTTCCGATGTTAAAGGTAAGATGAAAACAGTGTAAAAACTGAGCGGTTATGCCACCTCATATATGTTTTATACATATATGCCATCCCTACATTATCAGTCGGGAAAGGAGGTGGATACTATGGATAAAAATTACATAATAACTTTTATGTTGATTTTATTGCTATTAGCATTAACCATAAAAAAATAACACGCTCTCCTGCTAAAGATTCGTGTTATTTTTTGTAACAATCTTGGCATAACTGCTTGAAGTCTTGCCTTTTTCTATTATCATTATATATCTATTATTTTAATTTGTCAATATACTTTTACCAACTTAATTCAAACTCGTATTTATTTTCGTCAAATACATAATCTTTAAAATAGTCTTTATATCCTTGACCTTGCACCCACTCAAATGTTGTCTGTGCATTATTAAAATCAACTATTGGTTTTTCTCGTCTTTCTAATGAAAGGTTCACACCGTTATCAATAAATATACCGGATGTAAAGCTACTGCTGTTAAGTGGCAATACTTTTATCGAAATTTCTTCCAACACCTTTATATCATTAAATTCAAATGTTCCCGGTTCTCCGACATAGTGACTTTTCATTGTTGTAAAATCATAATCTTTGTCTGTATCCCAATAAGCAATACTTATTGCCCATCTTTGGCTTTCCGGCAATACATCTGGTACAGTTAAAGTAATTGTATCACCGTCATATCTGATAGACTGCAGTACCAAATCTTCAAACATCATAGCTTTTGAACGGCTTAAACAATAATCAGATGGTGTTCCTCCTAATTGTACAGATTCATTATAATTTGCCTGTGATATTACATCGTGGTCTGAAATACTTACTTGATACTGTTCGGGAACGTCTGTTCTAAGTGGCTCTGTCCAAGTAACTTTTCTTCCGAAGTAGTCATATAGTGTTTCATCAGCATTAATTCTCTCGCTCTTGTCAATTAATCTTACAAGCACCGATGATGCCTCTGCTCTTGTAAGTAAGCCGTCATCTCTGAAAGTGCCGTCATCATAACCACTTAGAATACCTTTTGCATAGGCTTGAAGAACATAAGGCTTGTATTCTTCTTTCATTCTGTCATAATCGTTAAGCTTTGCAATGTAAGTTGAAGTATCGGCTACCGGTTCTTCCTTGAGGTATTCGACCGCACGAGTGATAACTTTAGCCATCTCACCTCGAGTGCAAGGGATTCCTACAAGTTTAAACTTTGTATCTTGTTCTGTTATTAAGCCAAGCTCAAATGCTTTATCAAGATATGGAACAGCCCAAGAGCTCCACTTACTGTTCCAAGTATTTTTTACTGTTGGAGCATTGCTTTCGTTAAGCTCACCGCATATTAAACAAACAACTGTTTTTATAAATTCTTCTTGTGTAATTTGGTTATCCGGTCTGAATGTACCGTCCTCATATCCTGAAAACGCATTAAGTTCGGAAATCTTATTCACATAGCTTGAATACCAAGCCGATTGATTTACATCAGAGTAATTTGCAGCCAATGCAGAACTGCAAGATACAAGTGTTACTGCAGATAGAAATGTTGCTAAAATTTTCTTTTTCATAATGAATTCCTCCTTTTTCTCTATTTCTTTTATTAACTATATTATACCATAAATGTATTACCTTGTCAAGCTATTTTTTGAGGTTTTATCTTGTTTTTCGACCGTTTTGTCTTTCTTTTTCTGACATATTTAATCATCTGTTCTTATGTTGTTTGAACTTAGTTCAAATGGAATATCAAAAGTTTTTGGAAGAATACTTCTAACTGTAACAGGTTGCATTCTTATTCTTCCGGCAATCGAATACTTTGCCGGAGATTTCTGTATATCTGATTTATCAATAATGATTTGATATTGAAAACTTCCGTCATCGGCATATTTCTCATAATCATTATTCAGTTTCATATCTTCGGTCAAATATGTTTTAAATTCTCTCTGTGCTTTTTCTGTATCCATAACGGAGTTATGCTGCACCCAATCCATATCTTGAACAGCCATAGTAACCGATATATTCAAAGCTCGGGATATATCGGTTTCTACACTTTCTTTTACTGTGAATATGTGATAATACTCCATTGTTATAAATAAGGCTATTCCGAAAATGAATATTGCAGCTATAAAACCAATACCTGAAAAAGCGGCTTTTTTATAATTAAATAAGTTTCTCAAAATCAAAACCACCTTAATTATTTTTTTCTTCGATTGCAATTCTCAAAGCATTAAGTTCTTCGCTGACCTTTTGAATAGCCTCTTGAGTTTTTTCAAGATTTACACTTTTTAATTTACCTTTATTGCATCGTGTAACAATTTTATCAATATTTTTGTTAATGTCTCTAAGCTCTGATGTGAATTTTCGGATATCTTCACTTGGTAAGGCATAAACGTTAGAGTTTCGTATTGCTTGTCTGACGAAATCACTTCGTGAGATTTTTAATGTTTCTGCCTTTTTAATCATTATTTCAATATCTTCAGGTGATACTCTCATCTTTAAAAATTTTGAATACTTTGCCATTTTAAATCAACTCCTTATAATTTTCAACTGTGTTCATTTAGATTTTTTATTTCCTGTCGCAATTTTTTCAATTCTTCCCATACCTTTGTAATTTCGTTTTTCGTGTCCTCGATATGTACACATTGCAACTTTCCCATATTGCAGAGTATCGCAATCTGATTTACATTGATACCGATTTTACGAAGTTCTGAGGTAAGCTGTTTAATTGCTGTATTATCCAACGTTATTATCTTCTGATGAAGTGCTGACTGTATTACATATTTACTGCGTGTCATTCTTAATTGACGTGCTTTTTCATCTATCAGTTCCAGTTCATCGTCTGATATTCTAACGTGAAAATCTGTACTCTTTTTCAAACTATCACCTCGCTTTTTATGGGTTTGGGCAATGCCCAATTTTTTGCACACTCAAACGGTGTGTGCCTGCCTTTGTGGATACAAAGGCGTATCTTGCCATACCATTTTCAACTCAATATTGAGTTGAAAAACAGCCTGTAAAATAGCAGAAAACAAAAGATGATTTTACTGCTGTTTTTGATTATTCAGCAAATTTATTATATTGTTTTTTATATCATCAACCGCTGTATCTGGGTAAAAGGTTTTGATTTCTTGCCATACGTCCATACTTGCCTCAACATCTGATGCAATCACATCTTGAGAAACGGTAGGAGAGTAGTATTTTGACAAGAATTTAGGCTTTATCGTAAATGATTTTAATTTTTTGTTTACTGACTTGCCGTATTTTTCCTCAAAAACTTCAACTACGATAATTCTGTCAAGCTTGTGAGCTTTGGAGAGTTCTCTAAGTTGATGAGCCTTATGTTCATCAAGATGAAAGCTATATTCATCTATGATTTTAGCGATAAGTGCTTGCTCAAAAACGGTTATGTAAGACAATTCTACTCCGGCACGAACCGATATTTGTTTATTGTCAATATGCTCTTTCAGTTGTGGTAACAGTGTGTCAATGCGAATAAGCCTTGCCACAGTATTTTTTGATACACCGTATTTATCGCCCACTTCTTGCACTGTATTTAACTTTTTCCCCGATGGGGAAAATGTCTCAAAATCCGCACCGTTACTAAGGATTTCGAGATTTTTTTCGATGTTTTTTATTAAGTCTGAACGCTTACCCTGTCGTTTGTTTACTGCCACATCAAGTGCGTATATATGAGCCTGTTGAGATATTGGCATTTCTGAAACACTACGTTGATTAGTGTTGCTGTCAAGCATTATCATCAATGCGTCATCATCGGTCAAATCAGATAATACAATACAGGGTACTGTTTTAAGACCTATTGCTTTAGCTGCTTGATTGCGATTATGTCCCGATAAAATTTGATATGTATTATCGTCAAGCTTTCTGATGAGCAACGGTGTAATAACACCACAAGCCTTAATACTATCCGTTAAATCATTAAATCTTTCTCCGGTATAAAGCTCAAACGGGTGATTGGGGAATGGATTTAGTGAATCAACAGACAGCTGAACAACTTTGCTATTGTCAAAACTGATTGTCGGTATAGATGCCTGTTTTTCTTTTTCGATTTCTTGAAAGTGTTTAGACATTTTTTCATAATCTCTTTTTAGTTCCATTACTTTTAACCTCCGGTTTCGTACAAATCGCTATTTACCATATTTTGCAATACAATATTTGACGTGAGTGGAATGTTGTATAATACGCTTATCCAATAAGCCTTTGGATTTCTGATTCTTTGTCTTTGCCGAGAATATGCAAGTAGACATACTTCAAGTTGTTCAGCTGTTATCTTCTTGAGATTATTTAAGACGGCATCATATTCGACAAAATCGCCCTCGATTTTGTATTTAGGGCGTGGAACTGTCATTACTTCAGCCATAATATTTACAACTTCATCAACAATATCACGTTCGGCATAGTCGATGAGATAGTCGTAATCAATTTGCTTTTTTATTTCATCTACTGTTTTTGTATATCTATCAATCCATTCTTCTTCAGTTTGAGTATCACTATTCTGTATATTATAATTATCTTGATTGATAGGATAGATATAATTAATATCAGTATTATTAATATTATTATAATTACATTTCGATTTTCGAAACTCTAGACTTTCGATTTCCGAAAGTCCTGACTTTCGATTTTCGAAAGTCTTGTTTTTCGATTCCCGAAAGTCTTGACTTTCGATTTCCGAAAGTCTTGTTTTTCGATTTTCGAAAGTCTTGTTTTTCGATTCCTCGAAAGCTTGATTTTCATTCTTCGAAGTGCTTGATTGTGATGTAGTATCCTTATCTTCAATATCATAAAACTTTTTTAGATATATTATTGCAGGTCTTCCTTGTCCCTGTTTTACTCTTTCAATAAGACCGATACCTTTTTCGCTGTCAAGCTCTGCAAGCATTTTTGTGGCTTTTTCAGTTCCGCAACACATTTGCTCCATAACATCATTCGTAGTAAAGAAAATATATGCTCTGTTGTCATCATCAAGCCAACCATTACGAATAGATAAACTCATTCGGTCAAGCATAAGACCGTAGAGTAATTTTGCACTGTCAGATACCTTTTTGAAAAACTGTGATGTTATAAGAATTTTTGGTATTCTGTAAAATGTAAATTGCTCTGCCTCAGAGCCATAAAAATAATCAAATTGCATATTTAACCCTCCTTTTAAAAGATTTTGTTTTTCGGAAAATAAGTAAGACGTGGGAAGTCACATTATATCTTAAGATATACTCCGTCTTCATTGTGACCGAGCGGCGAATTACCGAAGTATCATTATTACTGATTTTCGAGTTGTGGCAAAGAGTTTCCCATATTCTTTTTTCTTCTTGCACATAGTTCGCAAATGCGTGTACAGCAGACGGCTCGTCGAAAATCTTGTTTACTTAATTACCTTTTATTTAGTTTTCTGTGTTTGATTGCTCAAAATAACACATCAGAAATGTCCGATAGACATTTCTAATCTATCATCTTGATATAAATTTTTTGTAACAAAAAAGGGAGTAATAGTATCAGATGTACACTTACATCGTTTACTATTACTCCCTAATTTTTCAAAATAAAAAAGGTGACTTACAAAAAGTAAGTCACCAATTTGGTGCAGATGAAGGGACTTGAACCCCCACGTCGGTGACACTAGATCCTAAGTCTAGCGCGTCTGCCAATTCCGCCACATCTGCAAACAACATAA
>JABLTT010040949.1_pt1 | contig 48354 bp, 54 predicted proteins | sample 7160061 | NCBI WGS metagenome assembly JABLTT01 (sample SAMN14651232, study PRJNA627086) | human gut metagenome | isolation source: feces | host: Homo sapiens
ACTTAAATGAAAAACTAAATTCCAGCTGTGGATTATCTCAGTAACTATGCGGGATTAAATTCTGTAATGCACCTTAACAATTCTATTTTTTTGTCTTATAATAAACCTGTAAGCACTCATGATTTATGTTTTTATGCATACTAACCGGGCATCTGAAAATAGTGTGCGAGACTAAATTCCACATGCCTTATGTGCAAGACTAAATTCTGGTGCAGTGAAATCTGCCTGTGCTTTACTATTTTATTTTATAAGTTTTGGACTAAGCATAACATCATCAGGTGCGATTGCCTTTAATCCTAATGCTTTGTGCAGTTTGTTGTCCAAGAGTAAAAGAGAGAGTTCATATGGGCTATGTCCATTAAGACTGTCTCTTTTTTCGTTGTTTATGTGATTCATCATAAGTCTGACTTTCTCGTCATTTAAATCAGCGAATGAACTCCCTTTCGGACGGATGTAGCGGATATACTCGTGGTTCTTTTCGCAGGCACCTTTTTGCCAAAGGCTGTATGGATCACAGTAAAAGACAGTCGTGCTTTTACTTCCGTCACAGAATTCCTCCATCTCTTCACGAGCTGAGAATTCTGAACCTCCATCCGTGAGGATCACCGGAAAAAGCTTTTTGAATGCATCCTGTCCTAACACTGTTTCAAGCCATACAAAGACCTCTAACACGCATTCCTGGTCTTGATATTCCAACAGGAACATAAGCATAAGATTGCAGTTGCGGAATGTAAAGGTCAAGAGGGCGCAGCTTTCGCCTTTCATTCCTTCCACGCAGTCCATTTCCACAACATTTATATCTGGATGATCTTTCATATAATTCTGGAAATTTTCGTAGTTATGACCTTGACGATAAGAACGATCTTTTGCACTGGTCTGTGTAGGTTTCTTGCGTTTCTTATAACGTACAGAACGTCTTAAGTCACCATTGCGGACATCGAATACACAATCATTGATGTAGGAGTAAAGTGTTCTTCTGGAGCAACCCAATTCTTCTGCATGAGTAGCATAAATATGACCGATGGACTGATGCTTCTCCTTGATCAATGGAACCAATAAATCATTCATGGATTGAATGCTTTCCGGAGTCTGGTTAATGCCGACTCTGCAATCGACTAGCACGCTACGGTACTCATCATGGGCATATTTGGATGAATAAAACTTTCTGGGCATAAGACAATGGGTCTTTTTACCACAGCCATTACATACGTAGGGAGGTTTATTCAGTTTCTCACATTCAGCTGTCTCATATGCGGGACATATATCAGTGCAGCGAAAGGATGGTTTTCTGCAAAGCTTACAATGAATGCCACACATCTTATCACACAAGCATGTCACCTTACAGTTCTTGCGATGAATACATGGCGGGTGAGTGTAACCTGAATCCGGACGTTCTTTTGTATGTGCGTGGAGACGTACTTCCTTTGATATGGTAGATGGATTTTTACCAATAATTCGTCCAATTTCAGTGAAGCTTTTATTCTCAGTAAGACCTTTCTCGATATCAACACGCTGTTCAAATGTTAAATGTTTCTGATTGCCTTTATTTTTCATAATTATCTCCAATCTGCACAGGCAGGCAATCAGCTGCAAGTACATTATACGGAGTAATGATTATCAAAGACAATATGGCAAATATGTGTGCAAAAGTAACTTCTACCTATATGGAATTTACTCTTGCATTTGGTCCAAAACCGGAATTTAGTTTTTCATTTAAGTAAAATCTATATTGCTCAGTAAGTGATGTTTAAACTCGAATAAAATAAGAACATCTGTTTTGATACTTATAAAAAACGAGTTTCTTTCAAAATTGTTTTAGTACTTTCGCAATATAGTGACTAAAAATATCTAATAAAAATTCTTTATGTATCTTCGGTCTTTCTCTATCAAATTACATTTTGTCCAGAAAACATTGTTGTTATCAAAATCCGTCATTCTAATAACAGAATCAAAGAAATAATGAGAGGAGTTTGAAGCAACATGGAAACGAAACAGAAAAATTGTGAATCAACGAAGAAGGAAATGAATAGCACCAAACGCATTATAGGAAATACCAGACAAATTCCCGTAAAACTTGGAACGGAGATATTGGATTCCGTAAATGATCTGGAAAATGCTATGTCAGACATTGGGATGCGGATTTGTAAAATTGTGATGAATTGCCAGACAGAAGAAGAATATGCATTAGTAGACCAAATGGTTTATGCATTTGCAGGAAAAACACTTGAGCAGTTGCTGAAGGGAATACGTAAACATGAGAAATAGCAGACGGAAAGGAACTGTGAAATTTGCGGGAATTCTCCTTAGTGTTTCCTTTGTGATAAGTAGTACCTGGCTCTTCAAAGAAAATGACCTGCATAAGCAAAAATATAAGAATCAATTATATCAAATGTCAGCAATGCAAAACATTTTCTCGGTAAATTCCAATGTGCATAAACTGGAGGATGAAAAAGTTCTTCTCCAGGTAAGCACAGGGAAAAATGGAATTAAAGAGAGAAAATGTAGTGAATGTGGAATGAATTTCTATTCTACATATGAATGTCCGCATAAAGAAACACATATAGCGGTCACAAAAGAATCTACAGTTACAGAAACTGGTGAAGAATCCATAATATGTAGCGAATGTGGAACTGTATTAGAAAAAAGAATAGTTCCGCGTAAGCAGTCCCCAAAGGGAAATGCAAATCAAACTGCATCTGATACTGCCTCAAAAGAAGGAAATATATCAGAGGGAAAACAAAATGAAACAGAAGATGCTGCATTGGAGAACAATATGATATCTGTTCCACAAATCGGATTAAAATCAGTATTTACACAAGGTCCTTTTACACAAAATGCAGTAGATGCGAATGATATCTTACTTGCATATGCGTATGCGATTGGGCTTGGAGAGAATGACCCATTTATATTAGGACATAATACCCATTCTTTGAAAAATCTTAGAAACATACAGGTTGGTACAAATATTTATTTGAATCTCAATGGAATTCTTGAAACATATCAAGTTGTTGTCAGTGAATTGGGACAGGCAACAGAAGATCAATCAGATATCAGAGGAATTAATTCCGGGGAAACGATTTATCGCAATTTAGGTGTGAAAACTTTGCATATGTACACATGTGATTACAGTGTAAGTAACGGAAGATGGATTGTTTTGGCAAAGAAAATTTCATAGAAAACAATTATATAAGCAGAATAGATGCTCGAATAGAAACAATGATTGATATACAATTAAAAAATGTTAAATGGTAAAAGGAGAAAAATGATACAAAGAACAATCAAATTACATACAGGTGTTGAAAAAACTCTGAATTCAACAAAAATAATTACAAAAACTGAATGGCAGAAAGCAGCGGAAAAACTTTATGGATCAGATGCGAAACAATGGAGATTCAAGTGTCCGATTTGCGGACATACAGCTTCTGTACAGGAAATTATGAGTGCAGGAGCAAAAGATCCCAATTGTGCATACATGGAGTGTATCGGTAGATATCAGAAAGATATTGGTTGCAATTTTGCTGCGTATGGATTTTTGGGAATTCCTTATGGTGGTTATGTAATGAACTACCACTTGCATTTCAAAGAAATGGAAATGGTATCTATAGGTGCAGTTGTTCTGCGCCTAAAAGCTGGCTCACGCAGCTTCTATCCCTTTTACGGGAATACGTTTATTTAATTCCGGATATTTCCGCACGATGATCCGATCAAGGAATTGGAAATCTTCCCATTTCTCAAAGGCATCCGCATTGTATTTACGGAGGATGTTGCCGGCTCCGTTCAGGTCTGCATTTATCAAGCGTCCATTTTGGGTACGATAAAGGCCACGTTTCGTCCTGCGCCCGGAAAAAACTGGCTTGTCTTCCATGGTTTCTCCATAAACAGGGATATTGTCCCCATCTACAAGACTCGCTTTGGATGTGTAGGATTCTTCCTGTACCACAACCATGATGCCAACCGCTTCTGCTTTGGATGTGATCATCCTGCGTAGCGTTTCCAACGGGATCTGTACAAAATTCTGGTTATTGACATGACCGATATTAGCACGTTGCTTCCAATTCTTATTTTTGCCAATCACAACTGTTGCAATACCGGAGTTCAAACAGAATGCCACAATGTCAGATGCGATTTTGTGCATTGTATCATGGAAGAACTGTGCCCTTTTCTTGGCGAGCCCCTGCATGGTTCTGGTATCCAGAAGACCTAGCTTTGCAGCTTCCTGTGGTGTGTGTCCTTTCATTGCAATGGAACGGTAGTATGACATCTGTTTGTTATACCATTGATTTGCGGATTTCAGTGCACCGCCTTTGTACAGCACGCAATGTCCATTGCTGCTTACGAGAGCTGCGATGTTTTCAATCCCAAGGTCAATCCCACAGGAGGCACCGGATCCTGTATGAAGGCTGGAGACATCTTCTGCTTCAAATACGCAGATGACCAAAAAATCCCTATAGTAGGGCTTTACTTCCACCTGTTTCAACCGGCCGTGAACTGGTCCGATAGGAAGATACTGGCCTTTGATCTTTGGAAATTTCAGGAGGCTCTGTCCGTCCTTTTCCATCACACGACAATCCTGATTGGTGAAGATAAACGAAGATGCCGTTTTCTTTTTCTTGTAATAAGGCATCTTAGGACGGCCAAGAAACAGAGATGGAACTTTCTTGTATTGTCTGCATGCTGCCATCCAGGATTTAAAATCGGTACACACTTGCCGAATGATGTGCTGTGCAGACTGCATAGGCAGACCGGCAAAAAAGTCCGGGTTCCAGGTTATACGCATCAGCTTTTCCAGGAAAAGATAAGACATACACCGTTTCGGCATTCCGAGTTTTTTGGCGTTCACAGTACGAAGGATCTCTTGTCTGACTTCTTCCTCTAATGGCTGCAGTGATTCCTTTCCGTGCACCGTAAAATTTTGGCGCACACGGAACAGACCTGCATTGTACAGGTTTGTAGCGAGTACACCCATTTCACCGAAAAAGTGAAACAGTTCGGGATAATCTTTTAATTTTACAACGGTCCGGCTTACAGAATACATAAATGACTGTCTCCTTGAAACTGACTATAAATTACACTATAATTATACTATAAATATAAATGAGTGTAAAGGGGGTGCGAACGTATGTACGAGAAAAATAACTCAGGGTATTACAAAAACCGCCATTCCTGCTTTTTGCTGTCATACCATTTGGTGTTGGTCACAAAATACAGGAAACCGGTGCTGACTGGAAATGTCAGGGAACTGGTTTATTCTACGATACAGGATATCTTGGAAGAACGTGGATGTATCCTGACCGAGATCAATGGCGAACCAGATCATATCCATATCTTATTTGATGCAGGGCCGGAAACGAATCTGCTTGACCTTGTACGGGTGATCAAAACAAAGACTTCCCGTTTTGCGAGAAGCCGTTATTCCGAGGATGTGGCAAAATTTTATTGGAAATTCGTATTTTGGAGTGACAGTTACTTTGTGGCAACTGTAGGAGAGAATACGAAATACGTCGTACAGGAATACATCAAGCATCAGGGCAAACGTTAACCGTATTCATCCACGCTCATGCGAAGTGTTCTATGGGCGTGGTACTCTACTAAGCTTTTATAGAAGGCGGGTTCTTCTCACTGACCCGAAGTTTAAAACCTTTCTGACATTGGCGAAGGGAGCTTACGCGGACACGCGGCAGGGACAGTCTCGTTCCCTGTATCATGTACGAAAGGAATAAATAATCATGAGTGTACTTGTGATCGGGCTTAACGGCAGGCCTCTGATGCCTACCACAACCAGAAAAGCCCGCATTTTACTGAAAGAACAAAAAGCCTCTGTGATCTGCAGGCATCCATTTACTATTCATCTTTGGTATAAGACCGGATGTGCAATACAGGATGTGCAGATCGGGATCGATACCGGATCACAGCACATCGGAGTCGGTGTGACTTCCGAGAACAGACAAATCCTGAAAGCAGAGCATGCGTTACGTTCCTCTATGGAAAAACGCTCTTTAATGGAAAAGAGAGCGGCTTACCGCCGGGGGCGTAGATACCGCAAGACCCGGTACCGGAAACCAAAGTGGAGGTTCCGTACCAAACGAAAATATTTTGAAGAGCCGGACCGGAAAGGACGGCATTGGAGAAAAGTGAAGATTACTACCCAGTCACCGCGGCCGAAAGGATGGCTTCCACCATCACTGCAGTCGAAATGTGATCACCACATCCGCATCATCCGACGATATCTGCAATACCTTCCGGAGAAGATTTCCAAAAATTTGGTGATCGAAGTCGGACGATTTGATATGGCACGGATGAAGGATCCGCAGATCCATGGAGAGATGTACCAAAGAGGGCCGATGTATGATGCAGAGAACCTTAAGGCGTATGTCTTTGCAAGGGATGTATACCGCTGTACCTGTTGTGGCAAAAAGGCTGGAACAATACGGAAAGATGGAACAGTTGTAAAGCTGGCCGCACATCATATCTTATTCCGGAGCCGGGGAGCTACAGATAATCCGAAGTATCTGGCCAGCGTCTGTGATGCATGCCATACGGCAGAGGCGCACAAGCCGGGAGGAATCCTTTATGAATGGATGGAACAGGAAAAACAGTTTACAAGAGGACTGAGAGACGCAACGTTTATGAATATCCTCAGAAGACGTTTGTTCCAGGCGTTCCAGGGAGCTACATTTACCTATGGAAACATTACGGCGGCGGACCGGAAGCGATTATTGCTGCCAAAAGGACATGCCAATGATGCGATTGCAATTTCTTTACAGGGAAAAGATATGGATCATCTGAGAAACCAGTGTCAGACACTGCATTATAAACAGGTACGAAAATCGAAACGATCGCTGCAGGAAGCAATACCAAGAAAAGGCAGGAGAGAACCAAACCGGGAAGCAAAACGGAACTGGAAGAATACTACAGAAGTAAAAGGATTCCGGCTCTGGGATACCGTATATGTAAATGGACAGAAACTGTACATATCCGGTTTTACAGGTACAAGTGCGTATCTGGTAGATCGGAGCGGCTGCTATATCAGTCCTCCGGGAAAGAATTATAAGCAGTGGAGTCTGTCGAAACTAAGAAGGATGCATCCCAACAGAGGATGGTTAGTATCATAGCTGCGATTCATCCCGCTACCTGTATAGGTAGCGGGATTCTCGCAACAGGATGTTAAAAAAGGGCTTCATAAGAGGTCCTTTTTATTGTGAAATATCCTTTATAAAAGAGAAAATACAATAATATATTGGAAACTTGTTTCTATAATACTGACTATTAGTTTCTAAATACGTTTTCATCGTATCTAAAAGATGCAGAAAAGCAAGATATAGGAAATCAAGAAATAGAGATTCGGAATGATAATAAAAATAACGTTACAAATAATGATAATAATAAAATAATCATGTCTAGTCTGGCAAAGACAAGCTAACACTTTTGCAAAACCTTTTCTCACATACTATTTATGAACAGTAAATAAATTCTGCTCAAATAAAAAAGAAAAGGAGAAGGAACAATGAAGAAGTTGAGAAACGTTATGCGAAAATGCATGGCATCCCTCCTTGTATTGTGCATGGCAGCAGCCCCATGTGTAACCGAAATCGGCTCAGTATTTGCCGAACCGGATACAGACACGGACATTGAGCCGGTCGCATACAAGGTCACTCTGAACGATGCACAGAATGGTAAAGTATCATTCAAAGATTCAGAGGAACGAACCCATTCTTATAAAGAAGGGGATAAGGTAGCATTAAAGGTACAGGCAGATGACGGATATACATTAGAAAAGCTTTCCGTTATGAATGCAGATAAAGAAATTGCAAGCAAAACAGATGGAACATCATTTTCATTTACTATGCCCGCAGCAGATCTTACTATAAATGCATCTTTTAAAGCTGCCGAAAAGCAAAAAGCTGTAGTTTCAGAACAGTCTACAGAGAATGCAGTTAAACAGGAGAGTCAGGAGCCACAGAGCCAGGAGACAACAAATCTGGATTTAAGCAATACTCAGGAAGCAGAGTTTAGAATTGAAGGAAATGGTTCTCTAAGCCTTACAGGAGCAGATGGTAAAGAAGTAAAACTGGATTCTGGAAAGACTACAATGAAAATGCCAGTCATGACATACATTCATATGGTAGCAAATTCCAAAACTTCTACGAAAATAACTGTAACAGTAAAAGATTCAAATGATATCGTTTTAGAGGATCCAAGTACAGAAACAGGAACATCTTCATGGAGAGATATTTCCCTCACAGGCGGTTCAAAGAAAATTGTAACTGTATCATTTGGAAATTCTAAATCGCGCGCAAAAGTTGCAAGACGCGCAGTATCTGGTATTGCAGCACAGTCTGCAGATTACGGAATTGCATTGCAGTCCGCAACGCCATCTGTAGGACAGAAATTTACAGGAAGCTGTATAATTACTGGAGTAAATCAGAGCCATGCAGGTGGAACTGTTCATTCAGTTTCTATCAAATGTAACAGCGGGGTCTTAAATGGTGTTTCAGCTACTACAGGATGTGCCGATCACACTGCATCAGCCCCAAGTGTTGGAGAAGCTTTTACTTATGTATTCACAGTAACAAATGTGAATGAATCTACAGGTGTGGTTACTGGAAATGTATACTGTACAGCAGTTAAAGGATCTACAGATGGAGTTCATAAAAATGAACATGGTCTTATTGGAACACAGAGAGTACAGGGCACAGCATCGTATGTTGGACAGTTTAACGGAAAAGCAAAATTAAAAAAATCCTCATCTAACACAACATTAGTCACAGGAAATCCGTGTTACAGCCTTACAGGAGCTTCATACGGTGTATATTCAGATGCTGGATGCACAAGCCAGAAAGCCACTTTCACAACAAATGAAAATGGAGATTCCAATGTTATCGATGTGCCGGCCGGAAAATATTATGTGAAGGAAACAAAAGCACCAAAAGGATATTACAAAAATAATACAGTATATCCCCTCACAGTAAAAAGTGGACAGACTGCAACAGTAAATGTTACAGACAAACCTGGAGATGACCCGGCTGCAATTACAATTAATAAAAAAGACAGCGAAGTACCTGAGAACGGAATTGCAATTGGTGGTGCATCACTTGAAGGCGCACAATTCACCGTCAAGTATTATGCTGGATATTATACAAAAGATAATCTTCCGAAAGATGCAACAAAGACATGGGTATTAGAAACAAAAAAACGTACAAGATCGGATGGAACGATTGTTTATCAGGCAGGACTTACGGAAACATATAAGGTGTCTGGCGATGATTTCTTTTTAGTCGATGGTTTACCAACACTTCCGTTAGGAACGATTTCTATTACAGAAACAAAAGCACCAAAAGGATATTCATTAGATAATGCATATTTAACACCTGTAGGTTCTACAGATAAAAGTAGTACATATGTGGCACAGATTACGATGGATAGTGATGCAGTTCATTTACAGGGTGGAAATGAATATGAAATGAATGATCATGTTCTTCGCGGTGACTTTGAATTCACAAAAAAAGATGAAGAAGATAAGACACCTATGGCAAACATTCCATTTAAAATCACAAGTAAAACTACAGGCGAAAGCCATCAGATTGTGACAGATGAAAATGGATATTACAGTTCCGCATCTGACTTTAATAAACACAGTCAGGATACAAACGGTGGAAAGAAAGACTCTGGATTATGGTTTGGTCAGTATAAAGTTGGGGATGAAACCAAGATTACTGATCCAGATGATACAAAAGGAGCACTTCCATATGATACCTATGAAATCGAAGAACTGAAATGCGATGCAAATGAAGGAAAAGCATTATACAAAGGAACACTTACAATCACCAGAGATGGATATAAGATTGATATGGGAACAATTGAAAATGCTGATCTGACACTGCAGACAACAGCAAAAGATGAGGCTTCCAATACACATTATGCAGCAACAGACGATGCAGTTACTTTGGTTGATACCGTATCCTATACCGGATTAAAAAAAGGTAAAACCTATACATTAAAAGGCAAGCTTATGAATCAGAAGACTGGTGAAGCATTGCTGGATGCTGATGGTAAAGAAATTACATCCGAGAAAAAGTTTACTCCAAAGACTGCAGAAGGCAGCACAGAGGTAGAATTTGATTTTGATGCAAGCAAACTTGCCGGATGTGATGTAACAGTATTTGAATATTGCTATCTGGATGACACATTAATTACTTCTCATGAAGATATCAATGATCAGGATCAGACAGTACATTTCCCAAGTATTGGAACAACGGCAAAAGATTCTACGACAGATACAAATATTTCCAAAGCAGATGGTAAAATTTCCATTGTAGATACTGTGAAATATACAAATCTCAAGGTTGGGAAAAAATATAAAGTAACAGGAAAGTTGATGGATAAAGCAACAGAAAAGGTTGTAAAAGATGCAGATGGCAATGAAGTAACTGCAGAAACAACGTTCGTAGCAAAAGAAAGCGATGGATCTGTAAAAGTAACATTTACCTTCGATGGATCAAAACTCGCTGGTAAAACAGTAGTTGCATTTGAAGACATTTATCAGAATGGAAAACTGTATGCTTCCCATGCAGACATCAATGATGAAGGACAGACCATCCACATTCCAAAGATCGGAACAACAGCAAAAGATAATAAAACCAAAGAAGATATTTCTTATGCTGAAAAAGAAGTTACAATTGTAGATACAGTAAAATATACCAATCTGGTTCCTGGAAAATCTTATGTGATGGAAGGAACTTTGATGAACAAGGAGACCGGTAAAGCATTAGAGGTAAACGGTAAGACAGTTACAGCATCGAAAGCATTCACTCCGGATAGTGCAGATGGATCAGTAGATATTGTATTTACATTTGATGGAAGTGCACTTGCCGGAAAGACAGTGGTTGCATTTGAAGATTTGAAAGTAAATAAAATCTCTGTTGCTACCCATGCCGATATTAAAGATGAAAACCAGTCTGTACATTTCCCGCAGATTAAAACAACTGCAAAAGACAGTGAAACGAAGATTGGGCTTTCAAAAGCAGATAATAATGTAACCATCACAGATACGGTATCCTATAAGAATCTGGTTCCGAATAAAGAATATACCATGACTGGACGTATTATGGACCAGACTACAGGACAGCCGCTTGTAGTTAACGGAAAAGAAGTAACAAGTTTCTGCACATTCACACCGAAGGCAGAAGACGGAACTGTTGATGTAACATTTAATTTCGATGCCAGTGATCTCGCAGGTAAGAGTGTTGTTGTATTCGAACAGCTTTATAGAGATAAAGCAATCGTAGCATCTCACGAAGATATTAAGGATGAAGGACAGACAGTGCACTTCCCAGAAGTACATACAACTGCCAAAGATTCCGAGACAAAGAACAATCTGTCTAAAGCAGACGATAAGGTAACAATTATTGATACCGTAAAATATACAAATTTAATTCCTGGAAAACAGTATCAGGTTCATGGAACTTTGATGGATAAAGAGACAGGAAATCCTCTGACAGTAAATGATCAGGAAGTAACAGCTACAAAAACATTTACTCCGGATAAAGCAGATGGTTCTGTAGATCTTACATTTGTATTCGATGGAAGTGCCCTTGCCGGTAAGAGCATCGTTGCATTTGAAGATGTGCAGTATGAAGGAAAATCTGTAGGAACACATGCAGACATTAATGATAAAGACCAGACAATTGATTTTCCGAAAATCCAGACAACGGCAGCAGATGAAGATACAGCAATCAATCTGTCAAAAGCAGAGGATCTTGTAGTGATTCATGATACTGTTTCCTATGAGAATCTCACACCAGGCCGTGAATATGAATTAAAAGGAAAATTGATGGATCAGACTACAGGCGAAGTCCTGCAGGCAAAAGTTGTTGAATCATTTACGAATAGTGCAATTAAATCTGATCAGGAACTTTATAAATTAAAAGCCGGATCCTATGTGTATGTAGAAAAAGGCACGGATGAAGTCCCGGCAGGTATTTATTCCAAGACAGAAAAAGGATATCTTCCTGTCAATGCTGATGAGAATGCAACACCAATTGCAATCGATGATGCTTTGATCACATGGAGCGGATCCTTTAAGAAAGATGTCACAGCAGCAATTGATAATCATAAAGTATATGACATCAATAAGATTACAAATTATAAATTCTCAGAAGAGAAAAAAGACGTTACGGGTTCTACGAAATTCACACCAACAGAATCCAACGGTACAGTAGATGTAACATTTATGTTTGATGGCAGTGAACTTAAAGGAAAGAGTACTGTCGCATTCGAAGATCTGACATTTAACGAAGTTTCAATTGCAGAACATACAGATATTAAAGATGAAGGACAGACGATCCATTATCCAGAAATCAAAACAACTGCAAAAGATTCTGAGACCGGTTCCCATACATCTATGGCAGATAATGATGTTACTGTTGTTGATACCGTAAAATATACGAATCTTATTCCGAACAAAGAATATAAGATTGCGGGTAAATTAATGGTGAAAGAGACAAAAGAGCCTCTGCTGGTTAACGGCAAAGAAGTTACAGCAAGCACAACATTTACCCCGGAAAAAGCTGATGGAAGCATTGATCTTACATTTAAGTTTGATGGAAGTGCTTTAAAAGGCCAGACACTTGTTGTATTTGAAGATGTTCTGTATGAAGATGTATCAGTTGGATCCCATGAGGATATCAATGATACTGACCAGAGCATTTACTTCCCAAATATTGGTACAACAGCTACGGATAAAGCTGATGGAGATCACAGCATTACCGCTGCGAAACAGGTTACAATTGTAGACAAAGTAGAATATAAGAATCTTGCTCCAGGAGAAAAGCATCACGTAAAGGGAACTTTAATGGACAAGGCTACAGGAAAAGCCCTGATGGTTAATGGAAAGGAAGTTACTGCAGAAGCAGAATTTACCCCGGATAAATCAGAAGGATCAGTAAATGTAGAATTTACCTTTAATGCAAAAGATCTTGGCGGAAAAGATTTGGTTGTATTTGAAAAGATGTATGATGCAAACGGTAATGAAGTGGCAAATCACGAAGATATCAATGATGAAGGTCAGACAGTAAAAATCGTGAAAGCTCCAGTTACACCATCAAAAACGCCGGCTACGCCAACAAAAGTACAGACAGGTGATCATGCTACTATGTATGTATTACTTGGGGTTGCAGTGATTCTCCTGCTTGGCGGTGGAGTCATGGTCTTCAAAAAGAAGAAAAAATAAAAATCTGAATACAGGTTTCTAGGGAAAGGGCACTGACCCTTTCCTTTTTTTGCAATATATTCAACTCATAAAAATTGACAGTGACTGGCCTGGCAATGAAAAGTAGAACAATAGACAAAGTATATAAAATATTCGTCTATATAATAAAATCTTATCAATAATATTATGCAAAGAAATAATCAATATAATGATAATTCTTATGCTTTATATTGAATTGTTTTATTCCATTATTTTCTTAAAATCTATTCATAAATATTTCTAACTTACGTTTATTCAAACGGACATTTTCAAGTTAAAACGAATCCTGTAATAATTACCTTTCTTTCATACTATTAATGAGAACTTTATGAAAAAGAAAGGGGAAGCGCATATGGAAGAAAAGCCGAAAGTAAAGGCAAAAAGGAAATGGACACTTGTGTTAATTTTCATTCTTATACTTGGAACAATCGTAGCAATTCTTGCAATAAATCGACCAATTCATTCTAAGAAAATAAGAGAAAAGAAAAAAGCAGAAGTCCAGATAGATACCAGCCAATTTACGGCAGAAAGTCTACAGGGATTAACTGCAAGTGTATCAAATTTAGAAGCAGTGAAGGGATATCATCCTGATGCAAGTTTGAATCAGATTACGCATGATACAAACGTAATCAAAAAACTGGAGGCGGATATTTCAAAAGTAGATTTTGATACACCAGGGACATATGACATTACCTATAACGTTACTGTTTATTGTAAAGCATTAAAAGCATATATAGATCAGAAGCCTCGGATAGATATCCAAGAAGCTTCAAATGGCCAGACATATAAAATCCCATTAAAAGGGAAAATTCAGGTCGTTGAAAAAGAGCAGGCTTTAAAGGATTCTGCATCAGGCAGATATATATACGGACTTCAAATGCAAATGAGACAAGAATAAGGAGGGAATTGTAAGTGAAAAGGAAAAAATGGGTAAACAAGGTGATTGCACTTTTGCTTGCAGCAATCATGATTGTTCCGTCTTCTCTTGGTACTGTGGCATATGCACAGGAACCGGAAGTGTCTTCTGAACAGACGCAGACAATTCAAAATGCGGATGAAGATATTTCAGAAGCAAATGAACAGGAAACAGCTGATGCAAGTCAAAAAGAGCAAGAAAAAAAAGAGACACAAGAGACACAAGACACACAAGACACAGAATCAAAAGAAACTCAAAAAGAGGATTCTTATGAAGTGAAATTATCTAAAGCTGATAATGGTCTGCTAAGTTTTCCAATATCAGAAGATGATCTTGTAAAAGCAGATGTGGAGAATTCCACGCAGTCTATTTTGGATGCATCAGAAGAAGATGTGGAATATGAGTCCAAAGATTCTTATGAAGAAAATACGGAAGTAAAAGTTCAAACAAGTGCCGATTATGGATATGAACTTGATAAGGTTGAATTGGAGGATAAATCCGGTGAAGTTCTTCAAGAACTATCAGTAGATGAGGAAGGTATTGCCACATTTACTATGCCGGAAGAGAATGTCAAAGTAGCAGCTACCTTTAAAGAAATTCCTGAATCCGTTATTGAAGATGCAGAAATTGATTTACAGACTACTGCAAGCGATTATGAAATTGCTACACGGGCAGCAGGTACGAAAAGTATTTATTTGAATGTCCCAGGAAATAAGATCTGGTATGGAAGATATAATACGAGATATTATACAACAAATGAAGGTCAAGTGGCATATTGTATGAATCCTCTTCTGAAAACACCAGGAGCTGGATGGTACACAGGAAGTTTAATTTCTGATGGTTCATCAAGAAAAGCATTTTATTATGCATACGGCGGTCCTGGATACAGTCAGTTTGTGAATAGATATGGATGGATTTGGAATGGCGTAAGAGACTTAGAATATGCTTATTCACATGTTATTTTGTCTTATACCTATGCGAAATACGCATTGCATAATAATTCGCAGGCCAATTATGCGTTTTATGGATTACCAAACTCAACAAAAAAGCATTTGATCAATAAAGCTAATCAGATGCAGGCAATGGGTGGCATTCCAAGTGGTTACGCTGTGTATTATTTCAATACATCTTACAACCATCAGCCAATGGCATTTCAGGTTAATAATGTAGCAACTTTATCACTTAGAAAATCATCATCGAATACAGATATCACAAATGGAAATAGTTGTTATTCTTTAGCAAATGCAAAATACGGAGTATATAGCAATGCAGCATGTACTTCTCAGGTATCCACATTTACAACAAATGCAAATGGAAACTCGAATTCAATCAATTTAGAACCGGGAACTTATTATGTAAAAGAAATTTCCGCACCGGAAGGTTACTATATTGATAACACAGTGAAAACAGTGAGTTTATCTAGCGGTGAGAATAAAGTAGTTAGCTTTACGGATAAACCGATGGATGACCCGGCAGCTATTGTTATTCAGAAAAAAGACAAATATACAGGTAATACAATAAAAGGAAAGAAAACATTAGCTGGAGCACAGTTCACTATTAAATATTATGATGGATTCTATGATCGAAATAATCTTCCAGCAAGAGCCACCCGTACATGGGTTATTGAAACCAAAGAACGTACTAGACCAAATGGAAGCAAAGTCTATCAAGCCGGTTTATCAGATACCTATAAAGTAGGTGGAGATAATTTTTATAAGGTAGATGGAGCAATTACTATCCCTCGCGGAACAATCACTATCCAGGAAACAAAAGCACCGGATGGATACCATAATGATTTAAACATGACGGATACAAAAGGCAATAGTACTGTAAATGGTGTATACCTTGCACAGGTAACGAAACCTGGAGATCTGTCAACATTAATGGGAGGTCAGACATTTGAAGGATCCGACAGCCCGGTTCGAGCAGATATTAAGCTGACGAAGATCAATGGAACGAATAATAATACCATGGCAAATATTCCGTTTAAGATCACGAATCTGGAAACAAAGGAAAGCCATACAATTTATACCGGAAGTAATGGTGTATATGATTCATCCCTGATTAAGAAAAGTCTGAATACAAATACAGATAAGGCGGGAGCCGGTGTCTGGTTTGGAGATACATCTATTCTTAGTGATGATGAAGGGTCTTTTGAATACGGAAGTTATAGCATTGAAGAATTAGAGTGTAAAGAAAATGATGGAAAGATTCTCTATAAGGGAACTTTTAAAATCGATAATAATACAGGCGCCACACTGGATCTTGGAAAAATTATCAATAACAGCATCGAAGTAAAAACCTATGCTGCAGATAACACCAGCGGAAATAACAATACAGCATTTATCCAGCAGGGCGGTATTTTCAATTATACAACCGGACAGCTTACTTACGGAAAAGCCATTACGGATGAAGTTAATGTAAAAGGTATTTCATCCGGTTATGCAGTAGCAAATCTGGTTGATATAGAAACTGGAGAATATATCAAAAATAAGGATGGTTCCCTTGTACAATCGGAAGCAAAGATTGAACCTTATAATGATGGTACTTATACCGGACAGGCACATCAAAACCTGATTTATGATAATCCGGAAAGCATGCTTGGTAAGAACATTGTTGTATTTGAAAAGATTTATGCTTTAAATGCAGATGGAACACCAAATTACAATAAACTTCTTGTAGAACATACAGATATGAATGATGATCTGCAGACAGTAAAATTCCAGAAGATCAGTACAGAACTGACAGTATCAGACACAGGACTCCATGAAGTCAATACCACTTCTAAGGATGTTACTTTACAGGACCAGATCACATACGAGAACTTTAGCAAAGACCTTGTTGATCTTGGATACTACATCAAAGCAAATGCAAAATTGGTAGATGAAAATGGAAATGCAATCACGGATGCGAATGGAAATGCAATCACATCCGGATTCAGTGCAAAGAGATTTACCAGTGATATGCTGAAAAATGGAGATGCCATTCATTACACACTTCCGGCCAGTGTTGTAAAGAAATATGCCGGAAAGAAGTTGATTTCTCAGGTTGAAATTTATTTTGCTTTTGATACAGACACTACAAACGGAGATCCATGGAATCTTTGGACTTACGAAAAAGATACGACTAATGAAAAGCAGACAGTCACGATTCCTGCTATTACAAATACCTATGTATCTGCAGACAATGTAAGCTACACAGACACAGGAATTTCAGATCAGGTAAACCTTACCGGTTTAACAAGAGGAAATACCTACACATTAGTAGGAAAAATTATTGACAAGTCAACTGGAAAGGTTGTTTCAAAATCCAGAAAATGTACTTATGGAAAAGATGCCTATGACATCACAAATGTAGTGCCAGCTGACGAAGGTAACTATACAGTCAATAGACTTGACACTTATAATGTATATCTCTTAAAGAAGGATGTTTCTTCCAGTGGAGAGACAGCAAAACAGGGATATTACAGACTGAATGACGAAGGAACAAAATACGTTCTTTGTACAGAAAGCGGACAGGTACTGGATGATTCAAATGGAATTAAGAAAGACCTGTTTGAAAATGAAATCTTATATCCTGGTGATGAATTTAAAGAAGTCACAGAATTGATTGCGAAAAAGTCATTTGTGCCATCTGGAAGTGAATCGCAGCAGCATGTTGATTTCACATTTGATCCGGAAGAGTTAGCCGGAAAGAATTATGTGATCACACAGGATCTGTACTTTGACAAGCTGCAGGATGCAGGGACAGTCTTTGATGACGAAACCGCAGACGTGTATGCAGTGTTATATAGTGACGGAACATTAAGCTTCCAGAAGAGAAAAGATACTTACCCAAGCAAGACGGTCGTAGAAGTATATCCGTTCAATGAAAGTACACATTTTCCGACCATTGATTCGGTGCTTTGGAAAAATAATGCATTAAATGTGAAATCTGTAGAATTCAGAGATAAAATTCGTCCAGTGTCGACAGCCAGATGGTTCAATGGTTTTGAAAATGCGACAAGTATCAATCTGAAAAATCTGGATACTTCAAGAGATACAAATATGAATAAAATGTTCAGTTACTGTAAAGGACTGACAAAATTAGATGTATCTGGATTAGATACATCTCAAGTAACAGATATGGATTCTATGTTTGCTGTATGTATTAATTTAACAAATATACCTGTCAGCAATTTTGATACTTCTAAAGTAAAAGACATGCACAGCATGTTTGACAGCTGTTTTAAATTACAGAGCTTGGATCTCAGCATGTTTGATACTTCAAATGTAACAGATTTTGGATATATGTTTAGTGGTGATAAAGTAATGTCCACCCTTCATTTAACAGATAATTTTGTTACAGAAAAAGCTAAAGATATTTCTGGTATATTTAATGATTGTGAAAAATTATCAAATATAAATGTAAGTAATTGGAACGTATCGAATGTTACATCAACGGAAAAAGCTTTTGCTAATAACTTTCTCTTAAAAAGTTTGGATCTTAGCAATTGGGATATGTCAAACTGTGAAAATTCGCAAATGATGTTTTATAGTGATACTGCGCTCACATCTATAGGCAATACAAGTAATTGGAATGTTTCCAAGATAACCACTACACATTCTATGTTCGAGGGATGTAGTAAATTACAATCTTTGAATACAAGCAAGTGGGTATTCTCAAATCTTACAAATGCAGACAGCATGTTTTCTAATTGTCAAGTGCTTACAAAATTGGATACCAGCAATTGGGGAATGGGAAAAGTAATTAATTTCGGATTTCTATTTAATAATTGCTATGCACTTACAAGCCTGAATGTTAGCAAATGGGATACGTCAAATGCAAACAATTTTAATGCAATGTTTAATGAATGTGTGAATCTTACAAATATAGATGTAAGTAACTGGAAGACTTCAAATGTAACGCAGGCTGTAAATACATTTTTGGATTGTAAAAAGCTGACACAAGTAGCCGTTCAAAACTGGGATATGTCAAATGTGAGTCAGTTAAGTGGTATGTTTGCATATTGTAGTGGCATTACAAGCTTGGATATCAGCAAATGGAACGCACCGAAACTTATAGAAATCAATAACACATTTAACGGATTAACAAAATGTACAAGTATAAAAATAAAAGGAATGTATGCTCCTAACATTGATACATGTATCAATACTTTCCTTGATTGTACATCATTAACCAGTCTGGATCTTTCTGGATTAGGAATGAGCAAAGCAACTTCCTTTAATGGTATGTTCGGGCGTATGAGTAACATTACATCCATTAACCTTAGTGGATGGTCAACATCAAATGTAACTGATACAACAAACATGTTTACGGAATGTAGAAAACTGAAAACCATTTACGTGTCCGAAGGATGGAGCGTAGCAAAGGTTAAATCAGATACATATATGTTCAGTAGTTGTACAAGTATCCGTGGAGGTTCGGGAAAAACATATAATCGAAATCAATTGGGTAAATCCATGGCAAATTACAGCAATGGATACTTAACCTATAAAGCTTACACAGCCAAGGCTAATATCGCCGCCCCATCCTCATCAGTCATCATCAGCTCCGCAAAAGCAACAGATGGACTGACAGTGGAAGAAATCCTGAATAATGACTCTGTATTTACAGATCCGATAAGAGCGGTCAATGAAGAGAATACAGACACAGAAAATGAAGACGTGGATACGCAAAATGCGGATGTGGCCGTACAGAGTATGGATGATCCATCTGGAAAACTTCTGTATTCGCATAGTGATCTAAATGATGAGAATGAAACATTCTATGTACCAAAAGTACAGACCGTACTGACAAATACAGCAAATGATCATTACTTTACAACAGCAGCCGGAAGTACGCTGGTCGATACTGTTACTTACTCTGGATTAAAACCGGGACGTGCTTATACGTTAACTGGAAAATTGATGGATAAAGATACAGGAAAAGCAGCAACAGATAAATCTGGAAAAGAAATTACCGGAACAACAACCTTTACGCCAAGTACAGCAAACGGAACAGCTAAAGTTAACTTCGTTTTTGATGGATCCAGCTTGAAAGGAAAAACACTGGTAGCATATGAGACACTGAATGGAATTAGTGTTGCATATGGAATAGCATCTTCGAAAAAAGACCTGGCTATCCATAAAGATATCAGTGATGCAGATCAGTCAGTTACGAATATGTCTCTTTCAACGACTGCAAAAGATCAGAAATCCGGAACAAAGCAGGTGACATTATCAAGGACAGCAAAAATCGATGACACTGTTAGTTACAAAGGAGCCATCCGTGGAACATCTTACAAGATTAATGGTACATTAATGAATAAGAGCACAGGAGAGGCAGCTGTTGACGGCGATGGCAAACCGATTACTGCAAGTGGAGTATTTACAGCTGGCAGTGCAACTGGAACAGCAACCGTTACCTTTACCTTTAACACAAATGGAATGGCTGGAGGAGCTTATGTAGCATTCGAGGAAGTATATGAAACAACCGGAGGAAAAGAAACACTTTGGGGAACTCATATGGATCTGAATGATGAAGCACAGACGGTATATGTACCATCTATTTCAACGAACTTGATAGACGAAGACAGCCAGACCAACTACACATATATCCGGGATAATGTAAAAGCACATGACCTGGTGACATATGAAGGGCTTATCGCAGGAAAGACATATAAGTTAACTGGAACATTGGTAGAAAAATCTACCGGAAAAACATTTGTAGATGCAAATGGAAAGACTGCAACAATAACACAGACATTTACACCGGATTCTGATAGTGGATCTGTGGATATGGTATTTGATATCAATCCATCCAACCTTAAAACCTCAGCACTGGTAGCATTTGAAACATTGAGCTGCAATGGTGAACAGGTAACGATTGAAAATGATCTGGATAATGAACAGCAGACACTTCACTTCCCAATCCTCAGCACAACAGCAAAAGGAAAGGTAAGCGGAAAGAATTACGTAGATATCGGTGGAGATATGTCAATCATTGATACAATCAAATACGAAGGTGTACAGTATGGTATGACACATACGATCAAGTCATATCTGGTTGATAAGACTACAGGAAAGATTGTACAGGACGATAATGGAAATGACATCGTAAAAACAACCGAATGGGAGCCGGAGGCTACACAGGGAAGTATTGATGTTGAAATTCCGGTAACTGGAAAGAAACTTGCCGGAAGAACGCTGGTTGTATTTGAAGAGATTTATCTTGGAGATGCCATGATTGCATGCCACAAAGATATCAATGATGCAAATCAGACCATTAAAGTTAAAGGATATCGTGACTGTACCGTGATCAAACGCATTAAGGCCGATGATTACTGGAAAGAACATGGAGATCCGACCTTTATCTTCAAACTTACGGGAACGGATACACTGGGAGCTTCACATACTTATTATCAGAGTGTCACATTTACTGAAAGCTATGTAAATGCACATACGGACAGTGACGGATACGTAGAGATGAAAGCAATCTTTGGTCAGGTCCCGGCAGGGGAATACACATGTTCCGAAGAAAGCGTCAGCCGATTTGAGTTTGAATCATTGACCAAACCAGTAAATGCAACCATTAACGGAAAAACAGCAGTATATCATCTGACAGATAACGATACGGCATGTGCAACATTTACCAACAAAAAATATGAAGAGGGAGACTTCGGACATGACAGTGTAGTAGTCAACCACTTCAATCATAAAACACAGGATTAATATCTTGATAACTGGAAGGACCTGCTCCGATATGGGGCAGGTCTTTTCAATATAGAAAGGAGAATTTGAAAAGAACATATTTCCGCAGCTGTTTGATGATGCTGTACAGGAAGCATATATGGAAAGCACCGAAACCTATACAAAATTATTTGAGGATGCTGGTAAATATCGTGCGATCATGAGTGCGCTGGCCCAGGCAATGTTTGATGAGTTTCAGAATAGTGTAACACTATAATAATTATATGAATATGGATGTAAAACGAAGAGAGTCTTCTTAATAGAGGGCTTTCTTTTATTTTGCTCAAGGACATTCACTCTATTAACAGAACAAATTTGCAGAAGAATGGAGTGAAAAAAATAATACTGTAATGTTCATAACATCAAAAAAAAACTTAGATAACAGGAAGGAGGCTCGCTATATAAGCAGACGGAAGCGAAAAATTTTTTGTCGCAAAGACAGTAGGGACACGAAAAATGCAACTAAATATAGTTGCACATAATTTATTTTCAGTATATACTAAAGATAAGAGAAAAAGTGAGCAAAAAGGAAAAATTAATTCAAAAGCTTAAGGCTCAATCAAAATCATTTTCTTATGAAGATGCAAAAGTCTTGTTGGAATATTTAGATTTTTTGGAGAGCAATAAAGGAAAAACCAGTGGATCACGGGTAGTTTTCACAAACAAACTGCATGGAAATATTATGCTGCATAAACCACACCCACAAAAAGAACTGAAAAAATATCAAATCAAGCAATTAAAAGAATTTCTTGAACAGGAGGATCTGATATGAGTAGCGTTATGAAATATAAAGATTATATCGGAAGTGTAGAGTTTTCGGAAGAAGATCAAATCTTCTATGGAAAAGTCCTCGGCATTCATTCCCTCATTTCTTACGAAGGTGAAAGTGCCAAGGAATTAATTCAGGATTTTCATGATGCAGTTGATGATTATCTGGAATTATGTGTAGAAAAAAGAATCGAGCCGGAAAAAGCCTACAAAGGCTCTTTTAATGTCCGAATCTCGCCAGATCTTCATCGTTCCATTGCTATCCATGCCATTCAAGATGGAATGACTCTAAACAAATATGTGGAAGAGGCACTGCAGAATGCAATCTCTGCAACATAATTTTATTTTGGCATTACAGAATCTAGGGAAGTCTTATTTCGGACTTCCTTTTTTTATTTATATAAGAAACATACATTCTATTAATAGAGCATAATCAGCAGATGAAAGGAGCATGAAAAGAATACTGTAATGTTCGAATAAAAAATAACGGAGGAATACAACATGAAAGGACAAATGAAAGTCAAAAAATTAAATGATACGGGATTATATATCTCGGAAATGGACTGGGATAACACCTATATTTGCAAAGAGAATCCAATCGGAAATTTTGTAATGGTAATAGAACCATTATCATGTTTTGATGGGGGAATCATTTATTTCGATAAAAAGACGGATGGATATCTGATTGAGGGTGAAGGATATATTTTGGCAGGTCGGCCAGATGAGATACAGAAACGTGTCCGAAAATGGAAACAAGAATATGCCCAGAAACCTTTCAAGCATAAAGAAAAAAAGCTGTCATAAGCTAACAGAACGGAGGAATTCATATGGATCATTCTTACCAGTTATCACGCCCATCCATTGAGACGATTATTGATTACTGCAATGATCTGCTGGCGGATGAGAAATTAACAGTATTTGAGTTCGGAGAAAACTGTGATCTGGTTCTTCACATCTACAAAGATGAAGAATTTAACCCGGCCCTGGATAAAGACTATTCCAACATTGTTACCATCCATACAGCGCAGGATGGTAAATGGATCGATGATACCGAAGATGTATATGTCACGGACGGTTCTTTATACAGAGAACTGGAGCGGATCAACAGCTATACAGACATGGGGACACTATAAAAATTTAGTTTTATACGAAAGGAAACAGAATTATGAAATACAAAAATAATTTGACACTTACCAATCCAAGGAGAGTTCCTTTTTCCTTAAGCAATCGCTTCGATGATACATTTGGGCTAACCGATATGGTTTCAGATTGTAAAAATGCAGAAGATTTCTGCGCGGCAGCAAATAAATATGATAGATTTCATTTAAAATGGAAAATAGATAAAGATTCAAAAAATGAAACAAGGCTGACGTGCAAAGATACTTTTGGGAATATAGATTATCTAATCGCTTATAAAGAAGATTCCGGATTACCTGAAATACCTACGGGGAACATGATCACAGAACTTCGTTCAAGAGGTTACTCTGTATCTGTAGATAAACCAGAAAAAATAATCTCTAAAAAGGATCTGGGGAAATTATTCCAGGAGGCTGCAGATACAGACCAGGATGAACTGGACTTCTATAGCCAGCTTGTCTCAGCTGGGATCACGGTCAGAGATGTCTTTGAATATGCCGGCCCGGAACAGGCAGATACAATGTTTCGATTTTGCTATGATCACGGATTGCTGAATGAAGACAGGGAGACAGAATATGTCTTTCGAATGATCTGTAATCTTTTATCTATAAATGAGAGTCATAGCAAATATGGTTTCAAATTGAATGATGGCGAAATTAACTGTCAGAGTAAAGAGCAGGCAGAGGTTCTGTCAGAATTTTTTGAGGATCTTGGATTTGATGCTATGCCAATGCAGCAAAATCCGGATGATACTTGGCAATTATATGAAGAATGGAAGCTGATGTAATTTGAGTGAGGTACGGATATGAGTAAAAAAGATAAATAAGTAGTACTATAAAATACTACGCAAATCACAGTTGAAAATAAGGAGAAAATATCATGAGAAAAATGCAGGTTATGGTTATTAAATACGGCTATGCAACACTGGAGGTTGATTCAGAGGAAGAAGCTCTCGGAAAGACAAAAAATATGAAAGATTGTGATTTCGACTGGTCTGACTTTGATGATGCGCAGGTTGTTGATAATGATGTAGATTACTGATAAGTGAACATTATAGTTTGGAGAAAGCCTTCTTTACGAGGGCTTTCTTTTATTTAGTAAGAGAAAATGCATTCTATGTGTAGAACATAATTTACAGAAGAAGGGAGACGAAAATTTATACTGTAATGTTCAAATAAAAAACAGAAGGAGAACATATCATGAATGATAAGAAAATTATTTTAAGTCCACAAAAGCAGCAGAATGATACTGGTATTGAAGGTACAAATTTTTATCTCATTGAGGATGAGCACAGTATTCCAATTGGACAGGTATTTCTTAGGTTTGAACAAATTTACTTAGGCATGCATTCCCCTTCCTCCATGCAATAGGGAGAGGTTAATGCCGTTTGTCCACAAATTTGCACTTACCTACAAATTCTAGGAAAATATATTCTATGCGGAAAATACAGGAAGGAGACCACATGGCAAATCGTGCAATCATATACCGGCTGTATCCTACAGCCAGTCAAAAACTTTTGCTTACAAAAACATTTGGATGCTGCAGGTTTGTATATAATCGGCTGCTGTCTGTTCAACAGGAACGGTATAAAAATGGTGAAAAGCATCTTTCAAGAACACATGCCAATAACTTTTGTAACCGGCAGTTAAAGTCTGTATATCCGTTTCTAAGAGAAGTAGATAAATTTGCATTGACAAATGCCATTTATCATCTGGAAGACGGATACCAGAGATTTTTTAAACATCTTGGAAATTTTCCGAAGTTTAAAAGTAAAAGGAAAGCAGCAAAAGCTTATACTACAAATTCAACGAATGGGAATATCAAGATAGGTGAACAATACATAAAACTCCCAAAACTTGGAAGAGTGAAAGCTAAGATACACCGGAAACCGAAAGAAGACTGGTTATTAAAATCAGCTACTGTCAGGGAATTTGGTGACGGGACTTATCAGGTGTCTGTGCTTTTTGAGTATGAGGAAACACCGGTATCACCAGTCCCGGTAACGGAAGAACAGGTCATCGGGCTTGACTATAAATCTGCCGGCCTTTACACGGACAGCAATGGTAAATGTCAAAATATGCCGGGATACTTCCGCATGGCCCAAAAGGAACTGACAAAAAGGCAGCGGAAACTGCGCCATAAAGTTCCGGGAAGCAGGAATTACCGGAAACAGCAGAAACGGATTGCCAGGGTTTACCGGCATATCTCAAACCAGAGAAAAGATTATCTACATAAATTGTCAGCTGCGACAGCCAAGCAGTATGCATATGTTTGTGTAGAGGACCTGAATATGCGTTCCCTGTCCAATAAAGGTTTCGGGAACGGGAAAGCAACACTGGATAATGGTTACGGGATGTTCCTGTTCATGCTGGATTACAAGTTGGCAGAACACGGCGGAAAGCTTGTCAAAGTAGATAAGTTCTTTCCGTCAAGCCAGATCTGCCATTGCTGTGGCTGCCGGAATCCAGAAGTCCGGGATCTCCGCATACGGGAATGGATATGCCCGGACTGTGGTGCAGTTCATGACCGGGATACCAACGCTGCAATAAATATCAGAACCGAAGGTATGCGCTTGCTGGCAGCATAACAACAATAGAATCGTAGGTCCGGAACGAGCCGAACGTAAACGCTTGCGGAGATTTTGGGAAAACTGCCAGTTTGCGGTATGACAATAACCGGAATCAAAGAAACAAGAAGCTCCGACTTCTATAAGTCGGGGTAGTTCACTTAAACGATGATGAGAACCGGTATTATTTATATGGAGATGTTGACGAATATTTTGATCATGCTCGTCAAGCGTTACTGAAATATATTAATCCTGAAAATGTAGAAATAGCGGATGTTCATTCACAGAAAATCTTTGCTTATGAGTGCAGCGAAGGTGACAAAGGTATCATAACGGCAGAATCGATAAAGCAGGCAAGCAAACTGTTCAAAACGGATTATCCGGAAAGAAAGATTGCATCCAATGATAAGGAATACTGGGATAATGGAGCATACCTGTATGAAGTAGAAGCTGTAAAGAAAAATACGTTATACAAGACCTTCCCATGGTAAAATATCAAAACATATAAAGGAGCCGAAAATGAAAACATATTCAATTGCAGCAGAAGAACTCAAAAAGATTATAGAACTTGTAAATACTGGATATCAGTGCACCGAGTTTTCAGATGATGAAACACTGTATATTCGTTTGGAAAAAGATAAGAAGACGAAAGAATTCGAGTTTGTTCAGTGCTAATTTTATAAATATCTCATAGAACATTATAGGTATAAGGGAGTCCACGCTATGGGCTTCCTTTTGTTTTATATGAAAACATTCACTCTACAATATAGAACGGAATCAACAGAAGAAAGGAGAGTATGAATTTTAGACTGTAATGTTCTAATAAATAATGGAGGATGAGGTAACTATATGGAGAAACCGAAAGAACGCTTAACCGGTCTGGATGCAGATGGATATATTATCTCTACAGAGGAAGCAACCATTATTGCAGCAAGACCTGTTAGTGAAGAGGAAAAGAAATCTATTAGGATGCACATCTTAGAAAAACTGTATGAATACGAAAATCTGGATGAAGAATTTTGCAATTGGAAGATTGACATAAAATCTCCAGAATGGATCATTAATCCACATACACATGAAAAAGCAGCTGTTTCCACAACAAAATATTGTTCGTGTTGTGGAAGAAAAATTCGAATTATTAATTCTTAAAATCAGGAGGAAACAAAAATGGGATATCACTACAGAGAATCAGGAGATAACGGATGGGACATCTTAGTTGTTACCAAAAAAGGAATGGAAGAGGGAGGACTGCCAAAAGGGATCATTCTTCTGACAGGAATTTTATATGCTGAACGAAATGGGGCCGGCAGGAAATGGATTAATGATGTACGTGCCTCTGGAATCATTCATGTTTCAGTAGCAAAACACTGTGACAAAGAAACGGAACTGACGCATATATCCAAAGATGGATTCGTAAACCGGTTTGGATTTTTCCTTTCCAAAGAGGATCCGTTTAAACCCGGCCAGCAAGACATCGATATTGAATCCGGCTGGTTCCGCCGGCAGACGGTACTGGATTATAAGAAGTTTACGGAAACATTTTTCAAAATAGAAGTTATCAGTGACTGCCGGTATATTGTAAAAGATACGGATGTGGAAACCGATAAAGAAATTGTTCACAGATATCAGACACAGGAAGATGCATGGAATGCCGCGATGCTCTGTGCTAATAGACAAACATTTGACTTGTCTGTAAAAATGCCGGGTTCAGTACATATGAGTGTAAACTATAAAGAACAGACAATTTCTGTCATTGGTTCTGATAATCAGCTAAAAAGACTCTACAAAGTAACAGCAGCTGCAAATCAATCTTAATGCATTGCAGTTTCAAGAAAGTCTCTCCAGGGAGACTTTCTTTTTGTTTTTTGGCAGAGTGTTCACTCTAACAGTAGAACATAATTTTCAGATGAAAGGAGCACAGAAAAATACTGTAATGTTCAAATAATTATAGAAAGAGGTAAAAACATGGAGGAATACGAAAAAAAACATGACCACGCAGTATCCGAAAAAGAAACGGATATCCCCGAATTAACAGATCTGTTATTAAAAGTAGGAACACAGCAGTTTTTGGAAACCTTATCTCCATACATCACAGGTGGAGAAATCCTTTTTGATGGTGATGACGGCCAGACTTGGAAATTCACATTTGACCCGGAAAATAAAAGCTGGCAGCAGAAATGCGGAACAGAATCTTTCACGGATCAGATGATGATCCACGAATTGGAACAAAAAGGTTATGAAATCAGAAAAAAAGGTGGCACAGTGATAAATAAGAAGGCAGGAAAATCATGTGGTAAGAGGAAAATTGTACAAATATCAAATGCTTCATCGGAATTGATAAAAGCTACTATACAGGAAAAACACATGTCTTATCGCGGCCTGGCAAAGCTTACTGGTATGAATGTTAGCGTCATCAGTCATATGTGTGCCGGAACACAAAAGAGATTTAATGAAAAAACAATTCAGAAACTGGAATCTGTGTTAGAAATTTCTATTCCGGATATCAGCAATGATGCAGAGGCGATCATAAAGGACATGGAAGAGGGACAGACTATATAAACAGATTTTATATGAATAAGGAGAAACTAATGTATACAGGAAAATTTAGAATACCAACGAACAGATTTTGTTTTAAATGCCATCACAGAGTTTTTCACAGTGATGTCAAGGGATATCCATATGTGTGTCCGCATTGCGATGAAAATATGTATCGCTTTGAAACATATACGAAAAGAGAGAAAAGCCGCTATGTCAATCCTATTGTGAATGCAATGAAAGTCAGAAAGCAGTGATCATCTAAGCATAGGAGGAAAAATGCGAACGATAAGTGTGCGAATTGAATTCGATTCATTAGTAGAAGATGGCAGTTATGATGCTGTTGAAACTTGCAGACTTACGGTTCCAGATGATGTAAGTGAAATCGAAGTAGCAGAAATTTTCAAAAAAACTCATGAAGACAAGGATGTATATGTGAAAAACAAGGATGGTTATTTTCGGAATTTCCGTTCGATGTAGAACTGGATTTCAAGTAAGAAAACAAGAATTTATACGAAAAAATGGAGGAAATATTATGGCAACTACAGGATACGAACTTGTAAAAGAAAGCATTTTTAAAGAGGCGAATGAAGTAAGTGAACGATTAGGGAAAGAACCATCGAACCCAAAGTTACTTGGGGCTTGGGAAGCACTGACAAGTGTAATGAAAGCCTCTGCTTTATTTGATGAATATAATGATTTAAGAAAGAACAATTCAGATTTATCCTGGGATGAAATAGAAAGAAAATATCCAGAGGACAGAAGTGAAATGTCCGAAGAAAGGGAAATGCTGTTTGTAAACGATTGCTTTGAATGTTTCGAAAAAGAAGGCTTTGCGAAAAAGTTTTGGAGCCCTTTTGGTGATGATAAAGAGCGAATTGGACAGAGCTTCAAAGTAGTAGGAAGATGTTCAACGAAGGATTCGGATTTATCTTCATTACCTATGTGGAACATAAAATTTTCAGACGGTACTGTAATTGGAGCATATCCGGAAGAGATCATTCCAAGAGAAATGAAAGAAAACGGATGTCCATTGGAGGGCATCGAATAAACAAGAGTTTCAACAGAATGGAAGAATTTTGTGGAAACACCGATTTCTTAAAAGGACGGAATTGATGAAAAAAACAAGAGTTAAATTAATAGTTAAAGAATTTTATAAACAAATGAATCCTGACATGTGGGACGGATCTGGAGAAAGACCGGATTCATTTGATACCCACGCATGGGAATATCCATTAACAGATGCGGTCCATCTGGAGCTTGCTTTTGGTTATGATGAAAGTGACGGCGGCTGGAAGTATTTCTGTGATTTGGTGTATTCATCTGACAACAGTTCCTTTGATATGACAAGCGGTCATGGAATTGATTCACCGCAGAACATGATCAATTCTGTTATGCAATTATGTCGGGAGTATGAATGATTTCATAAGTAACACAAAAAATACGGAGGAAAACAATGTCAGAGAAAAATATTGTATATTTAGAAGTTTGTTATGGAAAGACGAATTCTATTTGCATCCGTGCAACAAAAAAACTTAAAAAAGCTGATGCAAATAATAGAGAGGTGGCCAAACGATGAAAGCGAAAATTTACTATAGACGTCCAGATCCTACACTTCCACATAATAAATGGAAATATACGGTGAAAACAATTGAAGTTTCAAAAAATGAGCCAAACCATATTTTACAGGAATTCATAAAGATTACAAGACTTCCACAATATACCTATGTTACTCATATCAAGTGCGGCCGTTATGACTATCAGTGGTATGATAGCTGCAACGGGGCTTTTGGTGTAGGGATTTTTTAGACAGAATATTGCGGTATAAGAAGGGAGAGTTTTTTAGATTCTCCCTTCTTTATTTTTCAATAAAAGAATCACACTATTAACAGAACATGAATCTACAGAAGAAAGGAGTAAAAAGAATCGCTGTAAATGTTCTGATTATTACTAAAAAAACACAAAAGGGGGATCCAGCTATGAAAATAATTATACTTAGTACATTACTTTTACTATTTTTACTTATGACTGCCGCAATATATCTCTGCATCTTCTATGAAGTCATCAGATTGGCCAGCTCTTCATATGCAGCAGCAAATAATTTGAAATTTGGAAAATCTCTACGAATTCTAGGCAAGGCATATATAGTGGTATGTCTTATACTGCTTGTGGCAGTTTTTCTATAATCATAAAAGAATAATTACAGTACTTTTGGGACCCGTAATGGGTTCCTTTTTGTTTTTTAAATGAAATTTCATTCTATTCATAGAACATAATTTACAGAAGAAGGGAGACGAAAATACATACTGTAATGTTCAAAAAAATTGGAAAGGGAACGTAAATATGAAAGAAGCAAAAACTACACAAAAGTACAAAAGAAAGACAAAAGATTGCTATGCAATTGAAGGCAACTGTGGCTACGGGTGGGATATCGAATGCTATTGCGAAGATTCCGTTGATGCAAAAAGGCAGTTGCGGACTTATCAGGACAATGTTGGATATCCGGTAAGAATCAAAAAATGGAGAGAGAAAATTGTATAGTAGGAGAAAAAATATGATGAACACAAGTGAAGTCGCAATCAGATGCGGAGAACACGCATTCACTAGATTACAGAAATTATTACCACAGCAGGACAGGCTGCTGCCGAAGATCTATCAGACAGAAGATGACCAATATATTATTTACTGGGACAGTATCCATTGGTTTGAGTCTTCAGATAAGAGAGAGGCAGAGCTAGTGAGGGCTTTCAATCGGGCATTTGACTATTTAGAAGAGTGCCCGTTTGATCAGGATGGAAATATACTACCTGGATATGACTTTGAATCTATCATACTTGAAGCAGATTCTGATGACTACCAGTATCGCTCTAATGATTCTAAGTCTATAATCTGGCCGGAGAAAAAGATTCATTTGCCGGAGAACTTAAAGGAGCTTTCTCCGGAAACAGGAGAAGAGAGCAATACTTATCTGGTTACGTTCTTATCAGATACCATCCCATGCGTTAATCTTGCAACTGCAAAGACAAAAGGAAGAGTTAAGAAATATTTCCTAGATGATCTCAATGTAGCAGAAAAAGATTTTATTTCTGTCCGTCTTGCAACGGAAGATGATAAACATCCTGGAATCCCGGTGCATCACATTCCAGAATATCCTTATGTACTGCATATCGAATATTCCTGGGGTGATCAGGAACCGGATCAGAAGTTCTCAACAAAGAAAGATGCATGGGATAAAGCAATGTCCATGGCAATGACAGAAGCAGATACCGCTTCTAATGAAAAAGAAGATGGAACAGCAGAAATCATCATAGAGAAGGCAAAATCAGAAATAAGTCTTGTTTATCCAAAATCCGCAGAAGAAAACTCTTTCTGCAGATACTACATTACAAAGGAAAAAGGAGAATAAATTATGAAGCAAACAAAAACACCAAAAGTATTTTCACTTGGAAAAGAGTGTCCAATGTGTGGACAAAAAGCATATCTTCGGATGACAGAAGAAGAAGAAAATCAGTGGCGTAAATATGCATGTTTCGGCGGACATATTCAAGATAGATTTCCAGATATGGATGTACAGAAAAGAGAATTCATCAAATCTGGATACTGCCCTGATTGTCAGAAAGCATTATTCGGTACGGAATATGACCGCTCTGATTTTATCATAGTCGATGATATTGAAGATGGCGAAGTCCCGGAAGATGTGAAAAAGTTTTTGGAAGCAGCGGAAAAAATGAATGTGAAGGACGTTATTAAATCAGAAACAGCAAACATTTTAACTACGGAGCATAAAGTTGTGCTGCTAAGTGAATTTGACCTGGAAGATATCTTTTATGTAGATGATGATGGAAACATTAAAGACAGATAGTAAAAAAATCCGGAAGAAAAGTAGTAAATATGGTATCCGCAGAGGGATTTCTCTTTGCGGATGCTACGATACAAAAGAAAAACAGGAGAAAAAAATATGTTGAGAGAAATCAAGAATGCCATTTACTGCATCGCTTCCTACACTGGAAACAGACATTTTGTTGAATGCGATAGCGAAGATGAACTGGCAGCTTATGTTGCGGAAGGAGAGTGCAAGGGCTATAGTGTAACATCGGTAACAAGAATCTGCACAGATGGCAGCAGGCCTAGAGTAGCTGTCAAATCAAATCCATACTATAAAAAAACTATAAAAGAGTTTATAGAAAATTTCTGAAACTAAAAAAAAGAAAAGATGAGTTTGAGGAATAATCAAAGACCGATAGTAGAAACTTTTCAGAAGGTAAGTAGTAAATACAGTATCCGCAGAGGAATCTCTTCTCTGTAGATACTATATTATAAAAGATAATGAAACGGATACAGAAAGGATGTAGAAAATATGAGTGAATCATGGCATGATTACGGATTTGGAATTTGTACAAGCAACTTAAAAGAAGAGATTTCATTACCTGGATTGATGGAGCTTATTAGTCAGGCTCCTGAACTGAAAGAAAGAGTCAATACATTTATGAATAATGAATGCGGAGGTGCGTTTAAAGATTCATATGATATCCTTACGTCTTATGTAGAGCAGTATGGCATATATGATTTTGGAGGATTGGCAGAAATTCTCTATGAAGTGATAAAAGAAGTAGAGGAAATTGATCTCCTTCTATGTACGGATTCAGGAGACAAAACATATCTTATCTATACGCCATCCTATCCATGGACCCCTAAAACGGAAAAGGAAAAAGAGCTGACGGAAGAGAAGCTGGAGAATATGTTCAGAAAATACTTACGTATTGTTACCGATGAGCAGCTGCCAGTGGATTATAAATCCGTAGAAAATTTTTCGTAATCGGAAAGGGAAAATAGATATGAACAGAATATACAAAAATAAAGCATGAAAAAACGGAATTTTGGTTCGAGTAAGAAGGAGAAAATCATATGAGTAAAACAGAAAACACAAATACGGAAACGAAGCAGCAGGAAACAACAAATTCAAAAATTGATATCTCAACCATTGATTATGATGCACTTGCATGTGTGATCATGGATGCTTACGAAAGTGACCGGTTGGAGTCCGGCCGCAAAGAAATCGTGAAAGGTATTAAATATACACTGCAGAAATATCAAACAGCACATGACCGGGAGATTATTGATGATATGTTGATGAACTTTACCGGATACACCTTGGAAACGTTGGTGGAGAAATCCATTGGCTATGATTACAGCCAGTATGATGAGCTTGAAGATTTTGATTGAGCATTACACGAAGAAGGAAAGTCTCGTAAGAGGCTTTTCTTTTTGGGCAAAAAAATACCCCTGATAACAATCAGGAGCGTTTTTTCCTTATAATGTCCATTGGTTTTCAGCTTTACAACCTATTCGGGAGAGCGGACATACTCTCGTTTGGGTACTCCGGATGTAGACCGAACGACAACATCTTTCCCTGTACATTCACATCTTATCACATAAAAAAAGAAAATTCAATATGTGCAGAACCTGGGGAATGCATTTTTTCACTATGTATGATACTTATCATCCGGCCGACTTTGCAGCCGAAGGGCGATCGTGCAGCAAATACTTACCAAAATCTAAGAGTATTTTAGATGTAAAGCATTATGCTGTATGTGGTTTATTTTGTATCCAAATTTTGTCCAGAGAAGTACGATGCTTTTATTTTCTTTCATACTATTAGTGTAATAATGAACCGGCTGACTTTGCAGCCGAAAGGTGAGGGCTGTTTGACTACTCACCAAAGCCATTGTAATCGTTTGGTGTTTTGCGAACCTATAGAATTACATAGGTACAAAGCGATGCACCATTAGTAAATGCAGTAGAGATAGTTTTGCAGACCTATAGAATTACACAGGTACAAAGCACAGTTATATTCGTTCAGAGTTTCTTTGGCGTTTTGCAAACCTATAGAATTACACAGGTACAAAGCGTAGTAGTATGACAGATATCATAACAAATAGTTTTGCCAATCTGATGCATACAAACCAACGAAAATTCATTTAGAAATCTAGCTGAATCATCAGCAGAAAGAATGGAGAAGAAAAATGTCAGATGAAATCACAATTACACGAAAATATGTTATTTATCCTATTGCCAGTGATATGAAGGAATGGGAGCGAAAAGTGAGAAAATACGTTTTCGAAAATTATGAAAAACGTATTCAATTATTAGAGCAGAAAATCAAACATTCGAAGATTCCAAAAGAAGAAAAAGAGAATCTGCGAAAGGAACTGGATAATTTAAAGATAAAATATGATGCATTTCAGGCAGATCCGGTGATCACACAAAGCGAAATCAATACTTATACCTACGGTACAGTCCGGACAGCAATGGAAGAGGAGGCAAGAAAGAAAAACTATATCCTGTCATGGATCTACAGCGAAATGATAGGAGCCGGTGTTCAGCATATGGAGACACTAAAAGAAAAATATCAGTTCATAAGGAATCGTATGAACTATGCATATCGGCTGCCAGGAAATAAAAATGGCAGTTTGTTTGATGAAGCAGAGATTCATAACATTTTGAAAGGATATGGATTTGCTTTCAGTCAGATGCTAACAAGCAAAATAAAAGACTGTGTAAAGAAAGGGCTTTTGGAAGGCAAAGTTTCTTTACCGAATTACAAAATAGATTCACCATTTACAGTTGCAAAAGCTTGTATGGGATTTTCCCATGATTATGATAATTTTGAAGAGTTATGTGAGCATATCCATGACAGTGACTTGAAGCTATATTTTGATTATGGCGGGAATAAGAGGCCTAGTATTGCTAAGTTTAAAATTGATCTTGGAAAAGGAAAGAACAGGGAAGAACTTGCGGCAACCTTATTAAAAGTTTATTCCGGAGAATATGAATATTGCGGAAGCAGTATCCAAATTTCCAAAAAGAAAATTATTTTAAATTTATCAATGAAGATCCCTAAGATTCCAACGGAACTGGATGAAAATACAGTTGTAGGAGTAAATCTAGGAGTTGCGATTCCGGCAACCTGTGCGCTCAATAATGATTTGCATAAGAAGCTTTATATTGGTACATATGAAGAATTTGCACATCAGAAAGTAAAGCTGCAGGAGCAGCGAAAGAGACTACAGATTTCACTGAGAAATACTTCCGGTGGACATGGACGTAAGAAAAAACTACAGGCTTTGGAACGTCTAAAGGCCAGAGAAAAACAATATACAGAAACAGTATGCCATAAGATCAGTAAACGGATTGTAGATTTTGCTTTAAAAAATCATGCGAAATATATCAATCTGGAGAACTTACAGGGGTACGATACCAATGAATTTATTCTTCGAAACTGGTGTTATTACCGTTTACAACAGTATACGGAATATAAAGCTGCAAGGTACGGAATCATCGTTCGTAAAGTAAATCCGTGCTACAATGCTCAGATCTGTAGTATTTGTGGAGGCTGGGATAAAGATCAGCGTTTATCCAGAGCTGATTTTATATGTAAGGATCCGAATTGTATCAGTCACAAAAAATACAAACACCCGCAATGTGCAGAATTTAATAATGCCAGAAATGTTGCGATGTCCGAATTATTCATGGAATCCGGTAAAGTAACGGGAAAAGATTTTGAAAGGGCAAGGGCCTATTATTCTAAGAAAAACCCTGGAATTATTTGGGAATTTGTAGAGAGTAAAGAATAGTTTTTCTAATCCGGCTGACTTTGCAGCCGAAAGGTGAGGGCTGTTAGTCCACTCACCAAAATCTATGTTATTTGAGGTTTTGGAAGCCTATGATTTGACATAGGTACAAAGTCTTTTATCTCCTTTAACCAGGATTTCTGAGGTTTGAGAAGCCAATAATTTAACATAGGTACAAAGTTGTCCCATCGGTATCACCTACTATGTAAACGTTTGAGAAGCCAATAATTTAACATAGGTACAAAGTGTAGAATGAAGTGTAACCACCATCGGTTGCGTTTGAGAAGCCAATAATTTAGTATGGGTACAAAGCATTAAGGCATAGGAAAAACGACCATATGTGGAAGATATGATGAAAAACACAGTATTGTACCTGATAATTTAGCAGAAGGATTTGTACAGGTTGAAAAATTAATCAAGGAACAGCCGGTTGCTTTTAAAGTTGATGAGATGCTTAATTACTTGGCGGATCAGAAGGCTCATAATGAGAGTATGTATCTGAGTGCGGCAGAAAATAAAGATAAGTATTCCGAAGCACGATACGCTGGAAAAATGGATGCATATCGTGATATATTTGATATGATGAAAAAAATGAAACTTGAGTAATTTTACTTGCCCGGCTGACTTTGCAGCCGAAAGGTGAGAGCCGTTAGTCCACTCACCAAAATCTATGTTATTTGAGGTTTGGAAGCCTATGATTTGACATAGATACAAAGCAAAATGCATATCACACAGAAAAAAGAGAGTTTTGGAAGCTTATGATTTGATATAGATTTTTAAAGAAGCCGTAATTTATGGCTTCTTTTTTGAAAATTGATATATCAAATTGATTTTGTGATTTTAAAAAAATAATATCAATTAAATTGGATGCTTTTTCTTTCTCTGTCTGCCTTTCAGCCTCTTCCCGGAATGTTTTCTGTATCTGTTCTTTTTACGTCTGCTGGTGCACTTCTGTAACGTAAGATAATGTCCATTTTTGTAGAATACAATTTCCTTCATGATTTCACCTCCATACCGGCAGTTTGTTTTACAGAGAATATTTCATTCTATCTACAGGACATAAAGATGCAGAAGAATGGAGGTTAAAAAATACTGTAATGTTCAATATTATTACACAAAAGGAGCAATTGATATGCGTTTTTACCTACATGACAGGAACAACGTTCCTGAAAGAGAAAAAATTATTTATTACAGCAATGCGGAAGGTGATTTGATCAAAGATGATCTTCCAAAGAATTTGAAATCTGCAAAGGAAACACTATTCAGAGAAGGATCCGGAGGACATGAATATCTTGTAACCTTTATGGGAAAAGAATATATTTCCATTGAAAACAGTTTTTCTTCCGACAATCAGGAATACTTGGATCTTGATATTGAACCACATATGTATTTTGAATACGGAGTGGATGATCCGAATGTGTCACTGGCTTACAATAAGGCCGTCAGAAATGCGTTGGCACTGAAATTAACAAAAGAATTTGAAGATACGATCCTGATCATTGAAAGAAGCCTTACGGACACAGATGCAGATTATGATATCAATGTTATCTTCCTGTATCCAGCCACTGGAAGCAAAAAAGGAATATTCGATCTTACAGAAATCCTTGACTATTATCTATATGATATGAAGCTTACAAAAAGAACGGTGCAATTGGTCACAGAAAATAGTAAACAGGTTTATTGGATGTGGGTACCTAAAATTCTTAAAATGGAGGATGTTTATAATATTTTAGAATTTGAAAACAAGAATCTGAAAGAATATGGCGGTTACAAAATATGTGGCGATGCAGAAAATTCGAAGGATACAGACATTCTAAGCGATGAGAGAATCCATGCTTTGATCAACCACGTTGCAAAGAAATACAAATGGGAATCAAGTCCGGAAGAATATGATGTCATATTCAAATTATAAGAATCGCAAAACATTACAATTAAAAGAAGTCTCTTTCATGGGGGCTTCTTTTTTATGCGGACTGATCCGTATTCCAGATTTTGTCCAGAATTTATTTTTAAATAAGAAATCATACAGACTATATATAGGAATAATTTATAGTAGTCAAAAGAGAAGGGAAGCGGTAAAATTGTCATATAATCGAAAACGAATAAAGGCGAACAAAATGATGACTGGGAAAAATGTAATGAATTCGGGAATAGAACAGAAGATAAATCATGCAATGGAAGGCATGCAGAAAGAATTGCAGCAAAAAAGCTGGTCAAGTCTTGAAAAATTTTCAAAACCAGAAAGTATAAAAATCTACGAAGAGCATCTTTTTTCTGCTCTAAATTCTATGGAAAATGAAAAATTAGAAGAATTGTTTGCGGAGATGGATCAATATGTCAATTTCTTCATTATGGGATTCTTTACAAAGGATATGTTTACTGATATAGATGTAATACTTCCATGGTCTATTGGGAGATCCTATGTTTTGGAAGAATCAGAAGAATCGGCATTCTCAACGGATAAGATACCATGGTTTAATGTATTGGGCTGCAAGTATGTAGAATACCTGCATCGAACGCAGTCATATGACATTGTGCTGGAACTTTACAAAACATATTATAAAAAGGAATATAAGCAGCTTCGCAGATTTAAAACTTTAGATATTAACGATCTGGAGACATTAACGGAATATAGCTTTCAGGATTGTGAGAATACAGGAGAATATATCTATGCAAGCATTTGTTATTCCCGTTTGATATACATCGCGAAATATGTTCTAAAGATAGAACTGAATACCAGTGTGCTGATTTCGTTAAAAATGATAAAGGATATCTATGAGGGTATAGAGTGGGAAGAAATGAATTATCCGGATTGGGATGCAATTCCAGAAGGTGAATTGATTCACAAATGTTTAGAAGCAACTAATGCACTTGGTATGGGAGATTCCCTATATGATCATTTTGATGAAAAGGAAATTCCTGAAATAGAAGATGATACGGAACGTCTAAGAAAAGAATTGGAGATTGTTCTTATACAATTTGGCTTAATTATTCGTAAAATGGATTGTATTACAGATGGCCTTTTATATGAATCGGATCAACATTCTGAAAAAGAAAAGGGATCACATGCCGACAGTAAACAGAAAAAAAGAGATTCTAATTCTAAAAATGCACCACAACCATCACATGATCAGGTAACAGAGCAGGAAGAAGAAATTCAGGAATTAAAGAAAAAGCTTGCAAAAACAGAACAGGATGCAGCGTATCTTGGTGAGTTATATGAGGCAGAAAAAAAGAAGAATTCAGAAACAGTAGAACGGTTGGAAACAGCGGAAACGGAGCATTTGGAACTCATCAAATTAAGAGAAGAAATGTACCGCATGACAGAAGCTGCACCAGAGTCCGTTGCTAATACCAGTATGGAAGAAAAAGAGAAGGTGTTGAGCTGCTATAAGATCGCAATCATAGGCGGACATGATAACTGGACCTACAAACTGAAAAATAAATTTAAAAATTGGAAATTTTACCGGCCGGAAGTAACAAGGACCATTGATGAAAAGTCTCTTCAAACGGCAGATTATATTTATTTCTTTACAGATATCATGTCACACGGGTCCTATTGCAGATATATTAAGTTTGTACGGGAATATGGCCTGAAATTTGGATATCTGCACACGATCAATATCGAGTCAAATATCAATCAGATATATGAGGATGTTCAAAATCTGGAGAAATAACTTAGAATTTCATAAAGAACACAGGAAAGTCTTTTATACGGAGGCTTTTCTTTTTTATTTTGTCCGGAAAATATCATTCTAACATTAGAACATAATAATGCAGAAGAATGGAGTGAAGAAAATAATACTGTAATGTTCGAATCATAATTTCGGAGGAAACATATGAAAAAAGAAGAAATTATCAAATATGTCAAAGAACATGCTACCAGCACAATTCTGTCTTTCCCAGACAGAGGATCGTCATGGGGATCATCCAGTTACCGTGGTAATTTTTCCGGATGGATTCCTGCATCGATTATTGTACGTTATGGATGCAAATCCGTATCAGAGATATTCGCAGGTGGCGGCACAACATCGGATGTCTGCCGGGATCTGGAGATTCCTTACTGCGGGATTGATCTTAATCCTAATCCAGTAAGACCGGATATTTCGGTTATGGATATTCTGGATTATACAAAAGACTTGCCGGACGGATTCTATCAATCCGATCTGCAGATCCTGCATCCGCCATATCCTGGGATTAATGATATCCATTATTCCAATCATATGTGGAAAGGGGACAGCAGAAGTGTATCTGCGGATATTCAGGAAATGCCATGGGAAAAAGGTATGCATGCCGTAAACCAGGCCGTAATGCGTGGATATGCAGCGATGCCAAAAGGAGCATATCAGGCAGTCGTAGTAGGCGATATCAGACAGAAAGGAATCTTCCGGTCTATGCTGACGAATTTAACATTGCCTGGAGAACAGGTACAGGTTCTGATAAAGAAACAGCATAATACATCATCTGGGCGAAAGTACTATGCCAATCATAAGTTCTTTTTTATTGAGCATGAATATATTGTAATCACCAAAAAACCATCCGGTTACGAAATAGCATTTGTTGTACCGCAACATTATACAATGGATATTCGGGACAGCAAAAGTGCGACTTGGAAAGACGTGGTATATGCAGTCTTACGTCAACTGGGTACTTCTGTTTCCTTGGATAAAATCTATGAGGAAATTGAGCCACACAAGAAAGCGCAAGGGAATCCGCATTGGAAAGCTAAGGTCAGACAGACCTTACAGATGCTTGCTAAAACTGGATCTGCTACACATGTTGCATATGGAAAATGGTGTGTTGCATAAGGAGAAGGACACGATGAGTAGAATGATACAAACAAATATGGGCGAAATGCCATTACAAGACTATCTGGATATTCGTGCATTAGAATGTGGATTTGACAGTTACAAAGAATTGGAAGAAGCAGGATTTTCCATTGAAATTCCAGAAACAAGTAAGGAAAAGGAGCAGCCGCTCGTTCCCAGACCAGATTGAAAACTTGAAACAGAAACTAGAAATAGAACAATATTATGAAAATTAATTATTGACCGATATCAAAGGAGAATGTAAGTAATGAAATTAAAAGAGTGCATAGAAATAGGAAAAGAATGTGGATTATTTTCAATTGGAGAATGTTATAACAACATCGTATTGCATAGTTTATCTTTGTTTAAATACGATGATATTTCAAGAGAAATTAAAGAGCTTCAAAAAGACATATTTTATAATCATCCAGATTTGTTTTGCGATATATTTTCAACGAAGAAAGAGGATTTGCTGGCAAAAGGTTGGAGAATAAAAGATGAGAAAATAAAATCTATGAGGAAATAGAACCACACAAGAAAGCGCAAGGGAATAGTTACGAAAAGTGCTTTGGGTTGCTGCCATATGGGTAGGAGCCGGTGATGAAGAAATTGATGTTATTCACACTACAACATAACTATAAAGGAGACCAGCTATGAAAATTGAACTTACTGAGAAGGAAACGGAAATTTTGTGCGAATATTTGGATGATCTCGTTGACAATGATGACTTCACGGATCAAAAAGGCATGGGAGATTATAACGAAAAATTGGATGTCTTAAAATCAATCCGTGAAAAAATGGTTTTACATAATTATTATTTCACATTTGGAAGCGATCCGAAATTTCCTTTCTATAAAGGATATTTGATCGTAAAGGCAGAATCTATAAATGTTGCCTGTGATAAATTCGAAAAGAAATATCCAGGATGTTTGCCATATACGATCAATTGTTCCGCATATTACACAGAAGAACAATGGAAAAATATCAAACATGATATGGGCATTTGTCATGAAGTAATCGAATAGCATAGAACATTATAGGTATAAGGGAGTCCCGATTGTGTGGGCTTCCTTTTATTTTACAGGGAAACATTCACTCTACATACAGAACAGAATCTACAGAAGAAAGGAGTGTAAATAAATACTGTAATGTTCAATTATTTCTTAGGAGGATAAGCTGAATGGAATACAAATATTATAAAGAAGTTACGGGTGAACTTGTGAGAGTACATATTGAACAGGATACAACACCAGAAAATCCTAGATATGACTGGGACGGAAACATCGGGCATATGATGTGCTGGCACAGAAATTATCAGCTCGGCGATTATAAAGAAAATAGTTATTCTGATAACCTTGATTTTTTAAATAATCTGCTAAGAGCAAGGGTGAGTGAATCCACCATTTTAAATTTTGTCAAAAATCACCGTGCCGCTAATTTTCTGACACTTGATTACGACAGACATAGAAAAGTATGGGTGCTTGGACAGGAATTGAGACATGAAATTCCTAATTTCCGGGTAATCGAGGAGAACGAGAAAAAAGAATGGTTAGTAGATGCTGTCATTGATGCATTGCTACAGGCCGATAAATGGAGGCTCTTGGAACGCCATGCTGGAATTGTATATCTGCCGTTATTTTTATACGATCACAGCGGAATTACGATGAACGTCGGCGGATTCAATGATCCATGGGATTCCGGACAAGTTGGATACATCTACACAGACAAAAAAACGATTATGCAGAATGTAGGCGGATATTACGTTGGCAACAATGTTGACGGACGATTTGTTAAAACAACAGAACGTAACTGGAAAAAAGTTGCTTATCATGACATGGAGAGCGAAGTCTTTATATACGACCAGTATCTAACTGGACAGGTTTACGGGATCATCACAGAAGAATTTGATACAGATACCGGCACCTGGGAAGAACAGGATAGCTGCTGGGGGTATTTCAGCGATAAATGGGGCGATGACTTAATTGAAGAAATTGCTTCAGAATATGGAATTACTGAGGAACTTCATGACAAAGCAGAAGCAGCATAAGAACATTAGAATTACGAAGGAGAAAAACATGTATAAAATTATCAAAAATAACACCTTTACGATGGCAAGCTATGAATCAAAAAAAGAAGCATATAATGCTATTTTAAGTATATTGTTTGAAATAACCAAAAATGTACCGGCTAATAGTATCGAAATGATAAATGCAAAAGGCAGGTTGGATTTCTTAATTGATGGAAAACTTTTTGCTTTTTACCAGATTATTGAATTTGATGCTAATGCAGATGAAAATGATAAAAATTCTGACAGATGCTGGTATGAAGAACGCTGGTATGACTCGGATCTGGAAAATGCATTATTGTACCACGAAGTACCGGTCACAGAAAAGACGATGAAACTGATGAGGGAAAAATGCAAACACATTTTTGACGATAAATCAGCTAGGAACGAAATGTTGGAAGATAAGGCCTTCGAAATTAAGGAAGCCATTCAGAAAGCTAAAGAAGATCAATCCCCAGCATACACGATGATTATCACGAAGGAAACATCTGAATGTCCGGAAAAATCATTAAATTATTTTGCAGATCGGCCATGGAAAGGAACTTATGTAAAAACACTCGTTGGTAATACAGCAGAAGATTTCTTTGAAGAAACTGATATCGAAGGGCTGTTTTATCAGTTGATTGACAACAGGAAAGGGATACGAATTTCCCATGGTTCTGTAGATATTGACAGGATCGCAGAAGAAATATCAGAATATCAAAAAAACAATGGAGGAAAATCAGATGACATTGACAAATGATGGAACACTTACTATTGAAAAAGGATATACGGAACAGTTTATCAAACTGTTAATCGACCAGAATATAATAGAAACGCCGAAAGATGTAGAGATTACAGAAGAGAATGAAACAGTAGATATCGACTTATCAGAAGTCTATGGGAATCTTACAGATTCTCTTGAAAAGCTCTGTGAAAGCTGTAAAAAAGAAGGCATCAATGTTGATGGTTTGATTGAGTATTGGGGCGATTACGATGGAACATATGAGATCATTGGTACAGTATTTCATGAGTATTCCAGTGATGAATATGCAGTAAAAGAAGCATTAGAGACGCGTGATTTGATCAGCCCGTCATTAAAAGGAAAGCTGCTTCAAATGATAGAAGAGATGAGCGAATTCGTGATTGAGTCACCAGAAAAATGCACCAAAACGATGCAGTCCATGAAAAAACTATTAATAGATACCAAAGATAGATAGTTGAACATTATGGTACGAAAGAAAGTCTCGATAAGAGGCTTTCTTTTATTTTTGAACGAAAAATTCATTCTATCAATAGAACATAAATCTGCAGAAGAGAGGAGTGTAAACCAATACTGTAATGTTCGAATTTACTTCAATTTACAACAAAGGAGAATGAAAATAATGAAAAGAATCAGTGATGAATTATTTGTAACAGGCGAAAACAGAACATACAGTCTTGACGATGTAATTGCCATCCGTATCCAGGATGGTGAGTTCTATTTTCTTGGGTGGATGGAAAATGCCGAACGTTATTCCATTCAGTGGGCAAAATCAAATTCTAAGATTGAAAGGGATCTTTTGATTGCCAGTGATGATGTATACGATGCAATCACAAGTTGTAAAGACTATAACAAAGTAGAAAATGACTGGCTTATGGATGATAAAGGGAATCTTTTAAATAAAGACGATCATGAATATCGTAATCCATATGAAAAATTTCTCTCATGTATTAACCCCTATCAGAGAAATGGAAAATCTGATCCAGATGACCATGATATTTTTCTCATGACCCAGAAAGAATTTGGAGACTGTATTGATGCATTACGGGACGGGGATTATGTATTTGTAATCGAATAGTATGGAGGATATTGCATTATGATGAAAGAAGAATTTGAAAAAATCGTTGGCGAAACTGTATCAAATGAAGATTATAACGTGATTGAAAAAGTCTATATTTGGCACCCGTCTATCAGTGAAGTATCAGGCAAAGACCAGATATCATCCATTTACAGACAGTTCGGTATGCCTGTAATCCACGATATGTTAGAAACAGCTATGTATGCAAAAGAACTTGATTCGCAGCGCAGACAGCTCATGAGGCGTGTAGACGAAATTGACCAGAGGTTCTGTAAATTACAGAATGGTGATCTGACAGAGGAACGATGCCGCAAGGATGCTGATAAGCTTTTTACAAAATCGCAAAATCGCAAAATCCACAGGAATGGGATCTTGCAAAAGCTTTTCTCTGTGATAAGTATGGAAAAGAAATTGCTGATTTTGTGATAAAAGAAATGGATTAGGGTGATATTATGAAAAATTGGAAAGAAGAACTTTCCGGTTTATTAAAATCCGGCTGTACGGATTCAGATATTAGGCAATTCATACAGAAATATCCGGATATAAGTGGAAAAAAAATCTGGAACTATGTTTCTGACTATTATGCACCAGAACAATGTAAAGGCTGCAAACATGTGCAGCTGATTGGAATGTATCCATGTTCCTGCTGCTCTGTAAATGGAACTTCAAAAAATTATTATGAAAAGAGACCGTTATGAAAGTAAAAGAATTTCTATATCTGCTGCCGAGACAGACTATCTGGAAATATGAACTCGAATTTTCAGGTTTTACTGACAAAGAGGAAGCAGAAATTGCGAGCATTATTCCGAAAGTGACGATGAATGGAAAAATGTTATAAAAAATTGTTGAAAAAAACAAAAGAATAATCGAAAATTACAGTATAAAGGAAGTCTCAATAGAGGCTTTCTTTTGTTTTACCCGGAAACAGACATTCTATTAACAGAACAGAATCTACAGACGAAGGGAGGAAAGCAAAAGATACTGTAATGTTCAAATACAAATCATATGGAGAAAGATCTGCTATGAAAAATGATGAAATGGTTACAGATGCAAACATGCTTGTAACCCAGAATACGATTACGCAGAACCAGATTGAAGAAGTCAATATTTATCTGGAATATGAAGAGGGATCCCGCCTGCTAACTAATCTAGGATATTCGTTTTATTACAATCTCATGCAGCAAAATATGCATCCGGCCGATGCGGACCGCTATGCCAATCTCAACACTATTTTAGGGTATGATGTTGGAAAAGACATATTTACAGCTATTGACGGTTATGTATGGGAACACGATTATGATCTTCTGGAGCTTTCCGGTTCCAAAGAAGATAAAAAAATCCTGGAGGATGCAGCAGAAAAATTACAGATGTCTTTGGACTTTTCAAAATGGAAAAATTTATCCGGACAGCAGTATGATTATCTGTTTTTTGAGGGGACAGGATCTTCTGGGTCCGATAATTTTGAGAACGGCAACCGTGCAATATCTAAAACACATACATTTGCTTGAGCGAAAATGCAGAAGAATTTATGCTAAAATATGCAAAATTAATTGACGAAAATTAGAAAATGGAGGATACAGTAAATGTCAAAAACACAATTATACGGACAGAAAATCAACCCGTATTTCGGGGAAAGGTTATCAGGAGAAAATTATTTGATCATGTTTTGCGCGGAAGAAGCAGATGGTTTCTGGCAGGTATCGGAAGGGTGTGCCAGTGATATTGATACATGTATCATGTTGGCAGCTCTTGAACCAGAAGAATCTTTTGCCAAAGGTCATTGTGCAAAAATATACACGCCGGATTGTAAAGAGAAGAAAAACTATACTTCCCGTGATGCTCTTATTGAAGATTTATGGAAAACACTGTCAGATGTTCCGATGAATCCGGACACAGAAGATATGGAAGAGGAATGGTTTATATTTCCGAAAGGAACCAACAGGGAAGCAATCTGGAACTGGTTCGATGAGAACCATTCAAAGGGTGTTGGATGGATTATGAATCACGAAAACTAGGAGGCATCATATGAAAGATAGAAATTACCCTGTAATTTTGGGACTAAAAAGGAATGGAAAGCCAACCAAAGCATGTCTTGGAATACGGACGAAAAATGGGGCCAGCTATGATGTAGTGATTATGGGACTCAAAGAGAATCAACCCGACATTAATAACCGTACAAAAGAAGAATTAACAGAAGCATTGGATGGCAGGATATATACGACACTTAGATTTTGCAATATGGAAGCACTTGACACAATGATTAAGCTCCTGCAGGATACTAAAAAGATGTGGGAAGCTGATATTCATAATAGAAAATAATTTTCCTGTCTGATCAATACGCAAAAATGTATTCGAATATTGCACGAAAGAAAGTCTCTTACATGGGGCTTTCTTTTGTTTTAAGAGAAAACACACATTCTATTTACAGAACAAAAATACACAGAAGAAAGGAGAATGAAAAAATATTCTGTAATGTTCAAATAAAACAAAATGGAGGAGTATTTATGCGTATCGTAACCTACGATTTGGAAAAAAATGAAAATGACATGCCCATGTTAGTAAAGGAATCATCTCAAAATTGTCCATCTATATCAAATTCTATTACGGATCCAGGGGAAGCAGTAGCTGTACTCAACCAGGCTTTGCAGCTTGATCGGAAAATGGAAGAGCATTTTTGCCTAATAGCAATGAGAAGTAAAAAGGTCATTGGAATCTTCAAGGTAAATGTTGGTACAATCAATAATTCCCTTGTAAATACAGCCGGGATTTTTACACGTTTATTATTGTGCGGGGCAACACATTTTATTATTGCACACAACCATCCGAGTGGTAATGTATCTCCATCTCCGGAAGACGAAAAGGTAACAGAGAATATTAAAAAGATATCGGAAATGATGGGAATCATCTTTTGTGATCACATTATCATTGGTTCTGGCTATTTTTCTTTCGTAGAGCAAAATATGATGTAATTGTCCACATTGAGAATATTACAGTCATACATTTTAAGGGAGTCTACACAGTGACTTCCTTTTTTATATTGTGTGTGTCCAGCGAAGCTGGACCACACTTGCCGGTGCAAGTCCGGTCACGGTAATCGCCAGTGAGCCGTGTAGCTAAACTCGGTGCGCTGTA